>OCPQ01001206.1_pt1 | contig 11925 bp, 7 predicted proteins | sample 1538251 | NCBI WGS metagenome assembly OCPQ01 (sample SAMEA2580249, study PRJEB22360) | human gut metagenome | biome: human gut; feature: human-associated habitat; material: faeces | place: Denmark | collected 2008/2010 | reverse complement strand
ATTTGCAAGCAGATGGCGTGCAAAGTCGCCAGACGCTCTTTGTGCGGTATTGCCTAAAATCAAAATATCACAAAAACCCCCTGCCCTTGCAGCCATTGCCGCGAGGACAGGGGGTTGATTTTCTTTCAGAGAGGGTTCAGAACAGGTTGGTTTTTATCCCTTTTTCTTTGCCCAGAATGCGATGCCGCCGCTGATTGCCAGCACTGCGAACACACCGTAGATTTCCATATCGCCGGTCTTGGGAGAAGCGTTTTTCCCCTTTGTGCCGGACGTGCTTCCGCTGCCGGAAGATGACTGCCCAGCGGTTACAGAACCGCCTGCATCATTCGCAAATGTCACCGCGGTGGTAGTTGTCAGCGTGGTCGTACCTGTGGCAACCTCCGCCGTAGTTCCCTCTACAGCAGCCGTCAGATTCGTCAGCGTAAATGTCACAGTAATTTGATTGGTTTCCAGTTCCGACTGCAACGGGGTAAACGTGCCGACAAAGCCGGTAATTGCACCGGCAGCGTATCCCATATCCGTTTTGGACACCCTAAGCAGTCCGTCACCGTCCCGCAGCTTGGCTCCGGTTTCTGTGCCGTTCAGCTGTACCGAATCAATGGTCAGCGTCGTACTGCTGTCGCCCAGCGGCGTGGGATCGATATTGTCAACTACCAGCGTAAGCGTATCCGTTTCCTGCACGGCAGCCACATCACACGAAAGCGTGTTCTGCCCGTCCGTAAAGAGGTTGAGCGTAGAGCTGACGGTGTTCCCATTCAGCTGCAAGTATGCCACGCCCACCTGCTTCGCACCGATCACAGGCGTTTTCGCCTCACAGTGCATCGGCAGCATGACCGCCGACACCGCAGCTGCACATGCCAGTGTCCCTGCCAGCAGCCCGCATCTTTTTCGATTCTTTCTTAACATATTTTTCTTTCCCAAAAATTTTTCGCACCCAAATTACCGGATCAGCATTTCCTTTTACTGCTCCGATGTGTGTAATTTTCAAGCTTCGTAGAAAGCAGTCTTTCTTTCCAGCACCTTCTTGCCGATCGGCGAGCTGATCGGAGCCACCACGCAGGAACCATACTTGTTGATTGCCTTTGCCACGTGGTCAGCGATCTCACGGACATTGTTTTCGTTTTCCAGTTCCAGAACTACCACGAAACCGTCTGTGTTGTTCGCCTTGACACCATCGATGTATGCTTTCTTGACATCTGCATTTTCTGCAAAGTATGCTTTCAGGTCGTCTTCCATGCCCTCCGGAGTGGAGTCAATATCCCGCATTGCCAGACGCGGCTGAATGTTCATTGCCTGCTCCTTGCTGAATGCCAGCCCCATGGTGAACGGATCGAGCACGATGCCGGCAGCTGTGCTCTTGGGATCAGACAGCATTGCCACATAGTTTGCCATGCTCATAGGAACTGCCTTGCAGTCCGGTGCCCCGTTCCACTTCTGTAGTTCTGACAGGCTGGTGAACAGCGGCATGTACTTTCCGCCCTCGTGATTCAGCATGATGAACTCTGCCTGTGCATTGACCTTTTCGCCAGCCTTGACTTCCTTCGGCACTTCCATCAGCACCGGAGCCACAAAGCGTGCTTTCCGCATTGCCTCAAACATATTGTTGCGGGCAGGTTCGTTGTTTTCCCGACGCAGACGGTCTGCGGCAACGATCACTTCCGGATTGGTGACCTTTTCGCAGCCAAACAGCGGGAGAATGTTGTTCTTCTTCGGAGCTTCCTGCGGCTGTTCTGCCTCCAGAGAAACGCCCTTCATCTCTGCCATTTTTTCCTTGCGGATCACGATGTTGGTTTCTGCCGGATTGATGACGATACCGCTGACATCGACACCCTGCTTCAGCAGGATCCCGCAGTACTGGTCAAATGTAATTACCATTGTGTCCGCGTCCGGATCGTTCTTCCACTTCAGGAATTCCAGCCAGTCGGTGAAAGCCGGAAAGAACTTTACACCGTCCTTGTTGGAAACAGCCATGAGAGAAGCCTCCATGTGACGCTGACCATTCTCGTCCGGTTCTACCTCGTTCAGCTTGTTCTGCAACGTGATCGGAGCAATAAACGATGCTGCTGCAATTGCGTCCAGCATTTCTTTTTCGGTCTGTACGCTCTGCTGTTTTTTGAATTCCGCCATTGCGGCAACCAGATCAGGGTTTTTGATTGTGGGTTTTTTCAGTTGTGACAATTTGATTCACCTCATCTAAAATTTATCGCCCGAAAACGCCGCCGTGCCCGCAGGCAGCGGAAGCGACAGGGATAGAAATGAAAACACTTTTCCATGTCAGACTTCCAAATCCGGCATGGGTGCTGTCTATAGTATAACATATCCCGTAAAAAAAAGCAAGTCAAATTGTACAAAAAAACCGAAAAAAGCGGAATTGCTTTTCACGCAAAAAGGGCAGCCGAAAACATCGGCTGCCATTTGCAGAATGAAGATCTATTTCTTTTCCGGAGAATCGGTTATTCCGTTACCGGCAGGGAGGTAACTATGCGTACCAGGAATTGCAGCAGAACTGTCGAATCGTTGGTAGAGAGTTCTCCGTCCGCCATGCAGTCGGCATTCTTCTGCTGGCTGGCGTTCAGCGTTACCACACCGGCAACCGCCTTGTTCAGCAGAACTGCATCGGTAATATCCACCTTGCCGTCCAAGTTCACATCGCCGTACAGGGACTGAGAGGTCACTTCCGAAGCGGTGGTCTGCGTGGTTTCTGTGTTGCTGTCGCCGTTCCTGGTACGTGTAGTGGCAGTCGACTGTTCCGTGGTGTCCGCCGTATCCGAAGTTGCCGGAGCAGCTGTGGTTTCAGTGGGCTGTGCGGAAGTTTCACTGGTCTTTACAGCAGTTTCTGTCGGCTGTGCAGAAGTTTCCGAACCAGTTGTGGTTTCAGTGGGCTGCACTGCTGTGGTAGTAGTAGTGGTGGTTTGCTGTTCAGAAGAAGTGCTTGTGGTTGTTGTCGGCGGAACGACAATGCTGCCGTTATACATATGGTAACCCATTGTCTTATAGCTGCTGGAATCCGCAGTTTCATACAAACCGCCCGGATTCAGCGAACCGTCTGCATTTCTCCATACAGCATCAAAATCGGTGCCCTGTTCCGGAGCCTTTGCCATTGTGATAAAGTCAGAAGCTGCCGGAGCCGCAGAAAGCTTTGTGCCGATCTTCGCACCGTTTTTGATCGCAGTCTTTGCATCTACCTGATAGTAGCCGCTGTTGTAGTACACGCCGTTTTCATAAGTACCAACATACTTGTCGTTAGAAGCACCGCCTTTCAGCTTTGCGTCAGACATAAATACAGAATCATCATAATAAGACATCATATTCTCAAAGATTGCACCCGGATCTGTGCAGCGATAGCAGGAGAAGTTCGGCTTTCCCTTGCCTTCGCCGTTGTTGTTGACTGCGGTACAGTTGGTCAGACTGCCCAGTCTCGGGTTATTGTTATCGGTGAAGCCGCAGTGAAGGTTCTCGAATGCCAGACAGTTCTTCAAGATATGTGCAGAACCGATACCAGAGCCGCCCAGCTTGAAGCCGTTGCCGTCGCAATTGCCGTAGCCCTCGCCGAATTCCGTAAAGCCGTTGCGGAATGCAATACAATTCTGAATGGTGACAACACCGATAGGACCGGTAGCACTTTTTGCAAACAGATCCCAGCCGTCGTCACTGTTGTTGTATGCCATACAGCCGTCAAAGACGTTGCCCTCGCCGCAGGTCAGCTTTGCTGCAAAACCGTCAGCATTTTCCATGCTGGCGTTGTCGCAGTTGTTCTTGGAAGTGCAGTTCAGGATCAGGTTATTGCTGGGCCAGTCGGCAATGGTTGCTGCACTGGTATTATAACGGGACAGCTGCAAACCAGTGTCCTGATTGTCGTTGAATACCATGCGTTCGATCTTATTGTTGTTGCCGGAGAGGAGCATGCCGTTATCGGCTGCCTTAGTGATCTCAAAATCATAGAAGTGCCAGTAGTCACCGTCCAGCACAATGCCACGCTTGCTGCCGTCTGCATCGCCCTGTCCGGAGAAGTCGAACACCACATCTGCACCGTTATAAGGCTTGATCGTCTTCATTGCATTGGCAGTACCGCTGTTCTGAGCGTCAATGAGGATCATTTCCGAGAACTTGTATGTACCGCCCAGCAGGTAAATGGTGTGGCCTGCGGACAGCTTGGAGATCGCATCGGTAACAGAAGCCGGATCCTTTTCGGAAGAACCGCTGCCGGTACCGGTAGGCGAACAGAAGATGTCCCCTGCCACCGGCACGTCCGGTGTGGTAGGCGTGGTGTTCTTGGTGGTAGCAGTGGTCAGAGCCGTTGCGGTCGTATCCTTGGACACGCTGACGGTGGTGGTCACTGTAGTAGTCTTGGTTTCCTCAGTGGTGACAACCGGATCTGTGGTGCTGTCGGTAAAGCCGCTGCCGATCGCCACGATAGAGGACTTGTAATTGACCAGAGCGTCTTTCAATGCCTGATTGACCGCATAGCTGGTATCGTCCACGGAGTTGTCAAACTTCCACTGGAGATCACCGCCCTGTACGCGTCCGGCCTTGGCAGTAACGATAGCCGGCACATCAGCCGCTGCATCTGCCTTGTAGCTGTACATGATGTTGGAATCGGTATCGAAGTTGTTGTAGCCTGTGCCGCCGGAAACCGTCTTGACGCTGTCCGGTACTTTTTCAGACGGGCTGGAAACTTCATAGGCATCGAACGAGGTGCTGTTCTGCGAATACGGGATATAGCTGGAAGCACCCTCGATATAGTTGCCGCAAGCCTTGATGATACCGCCGGCTTCGCCGGAGAATGTACCCTCACCCAGTGCATCAGTACCCTGTCCGGAACTCATCATCGGGTTCTTACAGTTGCGGAAGTAGTTGTTTTCCGCGAAAGCAGAAGATCCCATGGTGACGCCGATGCCGTACTTGGCATTGCCGTCGAAGTAGTTGTTATAGCTGTGTACAGAGCAGGTGCGGATTCTGGGGTGACGGGAATCAGAGTGATCGTACCAGTTGTGGTGATAGGTCACATAGTTGGTTTCCTTTTCCGATTTCATGCCCTGCAGGTTGCACTTTCCGTTGTCCCAGAAGTGGTTGTAGGAATGTGTTACATAGGTGGAAGTCTTGGTGTCCAGTGCACCGTCGCCCTTGACCTGATCGGCATCTGAACCGGCATCACCATAGAAGAAATCACAGTTATGCACCCAGATGTGGTCGTTGCCCTGCTGCAAGCCGCAGTCATCGCCCTCGCTGCTGTTGCAGTTCATGAAGCCGATATTGCGGACTTCTACGTTAGAGCAGTTCTTCATGACCAGACCAAAACCGTTGAATACGGTATCGGTACCAATACCCTCCACGGTGATGCCAGCCTTTGCGGTGTCGATCATCAGATCGCCCTTGGGCATGTCTGCCGGATCGGTGATATTACCGATAAACCGCAGGCACAGCGGACGCTTTTCTTTATTTTTCTTATAAGCCGTAATGATGTTCTGCACACCAGTCACATCGGTCGCGCCCTTGCCGGTGGCGTCAATGCTTGCCGTCACGGTGTCCTTGTTGGCATCGGTGACATATACCACAATGGCATCTGCTTTCAGCGTGCCGTCCTCGTTGTATGCACCGGAAGAAGTGCCCTTTGCAAAGCCAAAACCGCTTCTGTCGTGAGCCTCTACCTGAAGTCCCGCAGTTTCTGCTGCCTTAGAAGCATCTTCCTTGCCGTTAATCACCGGCACGATCTTCATGGTGTAGCTGCCGGCTTTCAGACCTACTGCATCAGCACGGAAGCGATCCGGATACTGGCGTACCAGCATGGTATCCAGCTGCGTGTAGCTGCCGCCTGCCGGCTTGATATACACGTTGTAGCCGGTCGCATTGGATACAGCACCCCATTCCGCATAGGCAGCTTCCAGGTCGCCGCTGGCATCGATCACAGACACCGAAGCACTGGCTGCCACAATCGCCGGAACGTTGTCAGTTACAGTTCCCAGATCTGCTGCCAGAACCGGCTGTGCACCGGCTGCGGCAGTGGCCGCCGCCAGCAGAAATGCCAGAATACTGGTTCCGATTTTTTTGTTCTTCATCATTCATTCCTCCTGTTCGTCCGATGTGTGCATACACCGGACATCAGCTGAAAAATTTCCGGAAGCCTCATTGCCCGGAATATTTCTCATATTTCTCCTTATAGCTCAAATTGTGGTGGATAGCTCACATTGTGGTGACACATTTTTCCACCCAATTTCCACCTTCATTTTACGCCTTTTTCCCTGTAATGTCAATCTGCTTTTTCAACAAAAATGCAATGTTTTCAGTGTGCACATTACACAACATATTTGCATTTTTTGTTAGTTTTCATCGCATAAAGTAACAGAATATATGACTGATTTTCCGCATACATTACAACAGCCCGCCGATAAAATTTCAATGTGCATTTGGAAACAAATCGGTAAAGGATGTTTACAATTTATATTTCATGTCGAAAAGTGTTGACAAACAGAAATCCAGTGGGTATAATAATAAAGAATGGCTCTGGCGAATATCCACGCTGCAGAGCCCGCTTCTCTCAATGTAATATTTTTTTAATTTTTCCAGAAACAGAGGTTCTACTGTCTTCGGACTGACCGCAGCTGTCATCAGTTTGTCAACATACTCGGAACGCCGACACGCGGTGAAGTTCAATGATGCTGTATTCCGCACAGCCCTCGTACCATGGAAGAAAGGAAAGATGACAGTGAACAATAAAGACCAATCCCCTGCCGGAAATGCTCCCAAGCAGCATCTGACCAAAGACGAAATGCGGGAAAAAATCAAAGCTTCTCTCGCTGCAAAAGAGGCAACAGAATTTCAGTCATCATCGCCGAAACCGTCTTCTGAACGCTTTTCCGGACAGAATCGTCCGGCTTCCCGCAGCCCTGAAAACGGCTCCGCTTCGGAACGCACCCGTTCGGACAAGGCACGGCAGATCCATGATGCCGTTTCTTCCGGCTATGCCTATGACCAGCCGCGGCAGCAGCGTGCACCACAACCACAGCACCAGCAGCGTTCCGGAGGCAATGTGGCAACAGCACAGCGTCCGCCCCGCCCTACACCGCCCAGACATTACGAACCGGTGCGGGAGGAGTCCAACGCCGGAAAGATCTGCATCATCATTGGTATTGCCGTGCTGGCTGTACTCCTGCTGAGCTACATCGCCGGACTGGCTGTCTATCACAGCAAGTTTCTTCCTAAAACTTACGTCAACGGCGTGGACATCGGCGGCATGACCGCGGAGGAAGCCAGTGACGCAGTTCTGAATACCGCACAGGATATGGGGCTGACATTCATTCCCAAAAGCGGCGACCCGATCACCTTCAAGGGCTCCTCATTCGGCTGCACCGTTACCCTGCCTGACAACGCTCTGACAGAGCCGGCAGACGAAAGTCACGCCCTCTGGTTCAGGAAGCTGTTCTCCAAAACCGAGTATACAGTCAAGATGCAGGATTCCTACTCGGAAGATGCACTGGTCAGCCTGATCGCCGCCTATGACTGGGGCAATGTACCGCCCACCGATGCCAAGGTTGTCCAGAACGAGGACGGTTCCTTTACCATTCAGCCGGAAGATAACGGCAACATGGTAGACACCCAGAAGCTGTCCGACTACACGGTCGCACAGATGCGGGAGGGCAACAACACCATTCAGATGGCAGACAGTGACTGCTACAAAAAGGCAGCTGTCACTGCGGAAAGTCTGGAGCCTACACTGGCACTGTACAACAAGATCGGTGCTGTAGAGATCACCTATGACATGACTGACCGCGAGGAAATTTTCGATCCGGTTGGCACGGAAAAGCTGGATCACGCTACTATCATGGACTGGATCACCACGGACGGCGATGACATCACTGTGGACACCGACAAAGCTTCCGCATGGGTGCAGGAACATATCGCTGACAAGTACGACACACTGGTGACCGGCTACAACTTCAAGTTCAAAGCCACCGAAGACGGAGAGATTACCCTGCCGATCGGTTCTGACGGCATCTACGGCTGGAAAACCAATGTTTCTGCCACTGTGGAAAAGCTGGTAGATTACATCAAAGCCGGCGAGGCAGTAACCATTGAACCGGTATATAAGGTAGAGGGATTCCGCATGAATTCCAACGCCGGCGTTACCTATACCGGAAACACCTACATTGAAGTGGACATCTGCCACCAGCACTTGTGGTACTATGTCAATGGCGAACTGTTCCTGGAGTCCGATGTGGTTACCGGTAAGGAGTCCGATCCGACACGTGCCACACCGCCGGGAGCATACAAGGTATGGTCCAGAGAATCTCCGCGAAAGCTGGGGACTTACGCAGTGCAGGGCTATGAAACATGGGTAAATTACTGGATGCCCGTCACCTATACCGGCATCGGTCTGCACGATCTGAACCGCAGTGCCTACGGCGGTGACATCTACATCAACAACGGTTCCCACGGCTGTATCAACCTGCCGCTGGACGTTGCCAAAAAGATCTATGACAAGGTCACTATCAACACTCCGGTTATGATCGTCCCGTAAACCGCAGCCACTATAACAACGAAAAAAGCGTACCGTTTTCTTGTGAAACGGTACGCTTTTTGTTATGGCAGCATGGCACAAAACTGTGCGGTATTGCCTTTTGTATTATCCGCGGCGTACTGCCGGCATCATGCTGGTGAATGCTGCTTCGTCTTCGGTAACTTCTCCCTCCGGATACTGGAACCGGATCAGACGATCTCCCTGAAAAGTCAGCTGTCCCTGCTGATGAAACGGGGTTTCGATATACGCTTTTTTGCTGGTAACAATATGCAGCACATCACCCTTGCGGGTCTTGAAAATCAACTCATAGTATTCGTTGTACAGTTTCAAAGTACCGCTGGGATCCATGGTTCTGCGGCGTTCATCTACCTTTTGTACCAGAACAGCAATCACGGTACGGGGTGGATTTTTTCCGCGGTTTGGTTTACGCATTGCTCTTTCTCCTGTGATATAATATTCCCGATTAAACTCCAGCGACTGCCGTTTGTCAGCAGTGTTTGGATTCTGTACCAGAAGCCGGCTCAGCTTCTGCCGGAACGGGCTTTGCCGAGAACCCAGCATTACCACCAGCAGCAGCACCACGGCAACAGCAACCATGATAATCAGGAAATTATCGATCGCATTTCCGAATCTGCCTGTCATATGTATTCCTTTCTGTGGGAACGCATTTTCGTAAACGGATTACGAAAGCAGCTTCTCACATTCCATTGGGATTCTGCTTTGTGAAACGCCAGCTGTCGGCACACATCTGCTGCAAATCTGCAGTTGCTTCCCAGCCAAGCAGTTTCTTTGCTTTCGACGGATCTGCATACGAGGTGGCAATATCTCCGGCACGGCGTTCCGTGATCTCTATCGGAATCTTCTTGCCGCACGCCTTTTCATACGCATGCACCACGTCCAGCACGCTGCTGCCATGACCGGTACCCAGATTGATCGGTTCAAAGCCACGGTGCTCCAGTCCGTATGCCACGGCTGCCACGTGACCGGTTGCCAGATCCATAACATGGATATAGTCCCGCACACCAGTGCCGTCCGGCGTGTCGTAGTCATCACCGAATATCCGCACATGATCCAGCTTGCCCAGTGCCACCTGTGCCACATAGGGCACCAGATTGTTGGGGATTCCGTTGGGATTCTCGCCCAGCAGACCGCTGATGTGAGCACCGATCGGGTTGAAATACCGCAGAGCCACAGCCGTGAACTCCGGATTGGCAGTGCAAACGTCCCGCAGAATCTGTTCGATCATGACCTTGGTGTAGCCATAGGGATTCGTTGCAGAGGTCGGCATTTCCTCCACGTAGGGTGCCTCATTGTTGCAGCCGTAAACGGTCGCACTGGAGGAGAAAATTATCACATTGCAGTGATACTCCCGCATGACACGCAGCAGGGAGAGTGTACCGCTGATGTTGTTCTCGTAGTATTCCAGCGGCTTTTCCACCGATTCGCCAACTGCCTTCAGACCGGCAAAGTGAATTACGGCATCGATCTTGTTGTCCTCAAAAATCTGCCGCATGTCCTCCTCGTCACGCATATCTGTACGATAGAACCGCACATGCCTTCCGGTGATCATCTCGATACGGGCAACTGCCTCCACCTTTGAATTGCAGAGATTGTCCATAATCACGACCTGATAGCCGGCATTGATCAATGCCACACAAGTATGACTGCCGATAAAGCCAGTACCGCCAGTGACCAGAATTTTTCCCATGTTACTTTACGCTTCCTTTCAATTTCTGTCAAATGGAGAGGGAATTTTCCCTCCTATCAGTTTGCCCTGAAAGGCAAACTTTCAGCAGCACTGCACAAAAGCACAATGCTGCCTTATATCAATACAGTCATGCCGCCAACAGAACGAATTCGCAGCACGTGGCAGCAGCCCTTTCCCAGAACGGATTCCATACCCTCCTGAAACTGGGACAGCAGCACAGCCGGCACAAATGCCTGTACTGTTCCGCCGAAACCGCCGCCGTGTACACGGATCGCTCCCCTGCCGCCCAGCACTGCCGAGCCGACTGCAAGGGCAATGGAGATGGGCTGGTCTTCCGGTGCTGAGGACGGGTAGACGTTTTGCAGCAGGCAATAGGAAGACTGTCCGGAGTTCTGTACCAGGTGCAGGAACGCCTCGAAATCGCCCCGATCCAGTGCATCAGATTCGCCCTGTACCCGTCCGTCCTCCCGATAAAAGTGCATCGCACGGAGCACTGCACGGTCACCGAAGGCTTTCCGCAGTTCCGGAATGGAACGCAGCACCTGTGCCGACGGAACTTCCGCCAGAACGTCCTTGCCGAAATACTTTGCCACTTCCTGCATTTCTGCCGGAATCGCAGCGTATTCCGCTGTCAGGTCTGCGTGGTTTCCGCCGGTATCCACAATGCAAAGTACATAACCAGTTCTGGAAAAGTCAAATGCAACTGGGTGCACTGCCGGCAGCATCGGATTGGCAAAGTCAATGGCAACAACACCGCCTACTGACGAAGCCATCTGATCCATTAACCCGCAGGGCTTCTGGAAATACACGTTTTCCGCATACTGCCCCATTTGTGCCAGTTCTACCGGTGTGAACCGATTTTCGGCATACAGGGCATTGCAGATATTTCCCAGCAGAACCTCAAAAGCTGCTGATGAGGACAGACCAGAGCCCGCCATGACCTGCGAGGTGGTGTATGCATCAAAACCGGTTTCCAGCGGACATCCGTACTGCTTGAAGCGGGCAGCGATTCCGCGGATCAGTTCCGCTGCTGTGGGCTTTTTATCCGTTACCGGTTCCAGTTCTTCCAGAGAGATCTCATCTTCCGGAAAGCCCTCTGAATGCACCCGGATCGTGGTATCTTCCCGTCTTGCCACAACAGCGATCACGTCCAGATTGATGCTTGCCGCCAGTACGTGACCATGCTGGTGGTCGGTGTGGTTTCCGCCCAGTTCTGTCCGTCCCGGTGCAGAAAAAATGGCAATTTCCCGACCGCTGCCGTACAGCTGCACAAAACTGTCAATGGCACACAGCAGCCGGTTCCGATAAGCTTCCGCCAGATCTTCACCGCCGCCAAGTACTGCCGCGATGTGCATGAATTCTTCCGACTGCAGCAGTCTGCGAGCCTCCTCAATTGTCTTCAATATGATGCCCCTTTCTCAAATCGCTTTTTCGGGAAACTGCGGTATTGCCCTTGGTTCCCCGAAAGCGGCAATCTGCGTTCCTACAATTCTCCACTATTCAGTATAACCGATTTTTCACGATTTTGCAAGCATTCTTTGTGATTTTTTCTATCTCGATACAGAATTCGAAAAAAGCAAAGCCTCAGCCTTGAAAATTGAAGCAAATCTTGCCTTACGCTTGCAAACAAAAACCCGATACGGGAATGCTCCCGCATCGGGTTTTTCTTATGCTGTCATAGCCTTGTTGTCAGAAACGCTTA
>OCPQ01001195.1_pt1 | contig 11984 bp, 9 predicted proteins | sample 1538251 | NCBI WGS metagenome assembly OCPQ01 (sample SAMEA2580249, study PRJEB22360) | human gut metagenome | biome: human gut; feature: human-associated habitat; material: faeces | place: Denmark | collected 2008/2010 | reverse complement strand
ACAATCAGCAAAAAAGGCTCCGTGATAAAAAACTTATCACAGAGCCGAAAAGTGTAAAAAATTCTATCAAAAATGCGAAAATGATAAAATCAGTGTTCCCTTTATAATCGGAACCGCGAAATGGCTGCGGTGACGGAGCCTTGCAGCAGCTTTCCCAGCCGGCTGACGATCTCCTGCGGATTTTCCCGCATATCGTTCTTGATCCAGTCCAGCATCACGCCAATGAAAATATAGGCGTAGACCTTGGCGATAAACTGCTTGTCCTCGTCCCGCAAAGTCATGCCTGCGGCTTCCTCGTCAATAACGTCCAGCAGCAGTTGGTCTACCAGCGGCTGTAGGTATTTCTCCACCTGTTCCCGATGCACACAGCGGTAGACGTTCAGGATAAACGGCTTGTTTTCCTGTACTGCTTCGAAGATTTGCAAAAGTCCCTGCTGCCACGTGTCATAGGTCTTTTTTTCGTCCAGAGCCCGTCTGGCATCTTCCAGACAAGCCCACTCCACAAGGTCGTAGATGTCCTTGAAATGGTAGTAAAAGGTCATGCGGTTGATGCCGCAGTCCTCGGTAATATCGCCGATAGTGATTTTTGTCAGCGGTTTTTTCAGCAGCAGATTTTTCAGGGATTGTTCCAGAGCCCGTTTGGTTACATTTGACATCGATGTTGTCCTTTCAGTTTTGGTAACAGATCTGTTCTCCGGTCTGCATGGGATAGCGGCATAACTGGTCGCTGTCCAGATTTTCCCGATGCATGCAGACTGCGGAGATCTGGTGATTTTCATAGGTGGTATAGTAGTAGATGCCCTTGTCGGCATTGCAGCAGGAAGTGTAAATGGTGATCTCGTACTGTCCGTTTTTCACTTCGCAGCAGCCGCGTGGCTGGTCAACGGCTCCGAGAATGTGGAAAAACTGGCTGACGCTTTCCGCTTCGGAACTGCCGGAAACGGCATTCGCCCGCACGAAAGCTGCCCGCACAAAGCGGGACTGGGAGGAGAGGTCACCGGGAAGCCCCAGTGCTCCCATGCCTCTGCTGTACGTCTGCAACGGCAGCTTGTCCGAAAAGTTGTTCTGCGGCTGCTTGGGAGAGAGGTGCAGAAAGTCGTTGAGGCGGAACATCTGCTCCGGAAAAGGCGGATTGTTGGTCAGGACACCGGCAGGATTGTCATAGACCTGAATTCCCGCGGCAGTGGCTTCTACTGTAATGGCTTGGTGCTTGTCAGCGATGAGCCAGTGCAGCTGTGCCGCAGGCATCTTTTCGTGAAACGGCGTGCCCAGCAGGCAAAGTGTTTCCACTTTTTCCTTGGCTTCGGCAGTGCTGGAGCACTGACTAAGAATCCACGGGATCAATTCATACTGTGCCACATTGTCCGAATGATCTGCAGGTCGGGAGGCGTAGCAGGCGTTGCCCACAAAGTTCAGCCCAGCCATGCAAAGTCCCTTTTCGTTGACGGCATCATAAAAAAGCGGGTAGCCCTGGGCAACGTGTGCAGTGCCGATCATGGCGTAGTGCTGTGCAGATACGCCCATGTGCAGAAATGACAGCCGGAACTGCCGCGGCACAATGACGATTTCTTCCCCGTAGGAACTTTCGTAATCCAGCGTTCTGCCAAAATAAAAATCATTTGTCTGATAAGTTGCAGCGGTACACATTGGAAATTCCTCCTGTGCAATAAATTTGATATGTATATTATAGCACAAAATTCGGAAAGATGCAAATAATAATATTGACATATACGGAATTTCATGTTATAATATATCTATATTTTTGTAAAGGAGAATGCATATGCCAAATTATGTTGTTTTACAGGTCGTTCTGAAGGAGAAGCTGATCGGAACCGGTTCCGGAAATCTGTCTGAACTGGAAAAGGTCATCAACGCACAGGCTGCCAAGGGATACCGTCTGCACACGATCACCACTTCTTCTTCCGGAAGCAAGGGATTTCTGGGCGGTGACCGCATTCAGGCAACCATGGTGTTTGAAAGCCTGAACAGAGCATGAAACGGGTTCTGGTAAAGTCTGTATATGATGCCTTTGAATATGTTATGCAGCATTTCTACTGTTTCGGACAGGCAGATATGGCGGAACGAAAGGATACGTATGCAGTCATTTCGATTCAGGATACGCACACGCAGGGATTCGGATTTCAGTTTTGCGAGAACCAGTTCTGCAAGGGTGTTCTGACGCTGTACTTTGATGACATTATCCGAGAGGTGGACGGGGCAGTTTTGTTTACTGATGAAATGGCAGATCAGATCATTGCATTTGTTCTGGCACATCGGTCTGTGGAAACGCTGCTGGTGCACTGCTACGGCGGACAATCCCGTTCCAGAGCCGTGGGAGCCTTTGCTGTGGAAATGCTGGGCGGCAATTCCAAAAGGTATTTTGAAACCGGTTCTCCCAATCAGTATGTCTACGATGTGCTGGAAACGGCGTGGATCAGACGGCAGCTGGGGGCGTTTTGAAACGAATTTTCATGAGAATGCGGGAAACTTCTTGAAAATGTAAAAAAATAGTGGTATACTATATAGGTGACACAGTACAGAAATGAGGAGGATTCTGATCCATGAATATTGCAGTTGCAGGAACCGGCTATGTGGGATTATCCATTGCTACACTGCTTGCCCAGCACAACAAAGTTACGGCGGTAGACATCATACCGGAAAAGGTCGAACTGATTCGCCAGAAAAAGTCCCCGATTCAGGACGATTACATTGAGAAATACCTTGCAGAAAAGGAACTGGATCTGACGGCAACGCTGGACGCAGAAGCGGCATATCGAGATGCAGATTTTGTGGTCATTGCTGCCCCGACCAACTATGACGGCAAGAAAAATTTCTTTGACACCAGTGCTGTAGAAGCGGTCATTGCCCTTGTCATGCAGTATAATCCGAATGCCATTATGGTCATCAAGTCCACCATTCCGGTAGGTTATACCAAGAGTATTCGGGAAAAGACCGGCAGTAAGAACATCATCTTCAGTCCGGAATTTCTGCGGGAGTCCAAGGCGTTGTATGACAACCTCTATCCGTCCAGAATCATCGTGGGAACGGACATGGACGATGCAAGACTGGTAGAAGCGGCTCACACCTTTGCCGGACTGCTTCAGCAGGGGGCAATCAAGGAGAACATTGACACCCTGTTCATGGGATTCACCGAAGCAGAAGCAGTCAAGCTGTTTGCCAACACTTATCTTGCCCTCCGCGTGTCCTATTTTAACGAACTGGACACCTATGCGGAACTGAAGGGACTGGACACGCAGCAGATCATTGACGGCGTATGCTTGGATCCGCGGATCGGAACGCATTATAACAACCCCAGCTTCGGCTACGGCGGCTACTGCCTGCCCAAGGATACCAAACAGCTGCTCGCCAACTATGCCGATGTGCCGCAGAATATGATGTCGGCAATCGTAGAATCCAACCGGACACGAAAAGATTTTATTGCTGACCGCGTGCTGGAAAAGGCAGGGTACTATGATTACAGCCAGAACAACGACTGGAATGCCGGCACGGAAAAGCAGGTTACCATTGGCGTGTACCGTCTGACTATGAAATCCAACAGTGACAATTTCCGGCAGTCCTCGATTCAGGGCGTGATGAAGCGTGTCAAGGCAAAGGGTGCTACAGTCATTATCTACGAGCCGACGTTGCAGGACGGAGCAACGTTCTTCGGCAGCGTTGTGGTCAACGATCTGGAAAAATTCAAGGCGGCGGCAGATGCGATCATTGCCAACCGGTATGATGCCTGTCTGGACGATGTGGAGAACAAAGTCTATACCAGAGATATTTTCCGCAGAGATTAAGGAAACGCTGCATAAAGCCGTCAGGCGGGCTTTATGCAGTGTTTCCTTAACGACGAACGGGGAAAAATCACTCCAAAAGATACGTGTCAGGCTTCATGTCAACACACCCGAAAACAAAATCGAGAAACAGAATGGCTTGGATTCTCCGGAATTTGAGCCATTTCGATTTTTTTCCAAAAAATTTGAAAAAAGGCTTGACAAGTCGATCAGGAAGTGATATAATAAAAGCAATCTCAAATTCGAGGAAGGAATGCGAGAGAAGGAATATTTATTTAAAAGTAGAATGACGTGATGGAACCCTAGTGTAATTAGGGGGTTGTTATGTCTGCTTTTAAATAAATATTCCTTTTTTTATTCCTTCCTGCATCTTGACAATTGCATATCACGCCTCAAACACCCAAAGATTTGATGCAGCAGATAGTATGCATTGCGGTCACCAGACTTGCGTACCTGCTGCCGAAATTGTGCACAGCACAAGAGAAAATCCCGCTGGAAACCTTGGAAAACGCTGCATCAAGCCCGCCTGACGGTTTTGTTGATCTGTGTTTCCCTTGTCAGAACGATGCTTACAGCAATATTTTATAAATGTTGTTTATTTTATTTTTGTTTTTGCGTCATTTTTATGATGCAGCCGTATGGCGTTTTTTTGCGATTCCTTTTTAAAGGCAATACCGCACAAAGATTGTGCGACAGATGCGTCGTCAAATTTTTCGTCAGATGAAACAAAAAGCGGAGTGAATACTTGATGTATTCACGAGCATTTTTGTGAAATATGACGGGAAATTTGTAAGCAGATGGCGTGCAAAGTCGCCAGACGCTCTTTGTGCGGTATTGCCTAAAATTGAATAAGATGGGTTCTCCATCGAAACAGCATCGTGGAGCATTTAGGCAGCCCCATACGAAGCCATGAAACCGGTTTCGTGTGGGGCTTTTTCAACAATCGTACAGTACATAACAAGAAAGGACGTGTTTTTCATGCTGAATGCATTATCAGAGGAACTGAACTGGACAAACACCGAAAACGGAGCACTGGCGTATCACGATACCGGCGATGCGTGCCTGAACCTGTTTTCCACAGCCGGTGCGTTGCGGGAAGCTTCTGCAAAACGCCTGAAAGACATATTCTTGGCGGCATATGCAGAGAATCCGGTATACGCAATGCGGATCCTGTTTTACCTGCGGGATACCCGCGGCGGATTGGGTGAACGGAGCGTGTTCCGGCAGATGCTGCAATATGCGGCAACGATCTATCCCGAAAGTGTCCGGAAAAATTTGCAGTGGATTCCGGAGTACGGGCGGTTTGACGATTGTATGGTATTGCTGAACACGCCCTGTGAGCCGGAACTGATACAGCTGATCCAGAAGCAGCTACAGCAAGACCAACAGGACATGCTGGAAGAAAAGCCGATCTCTCTGCTGGCGAAGTGGCTGCCCTCTGTGCACACCTCCAATCAGAACGTGTGCCGGCAGGCAAAGCTGCTCTGTAAGCGGCTGCATCTTTCGGAAAAGGCTTACCGGAAAATGCTCTCCCAGCTTCGCACCTATGCAGACGTGCTGGAAAAGCGGCTTTGCCGGAAGGATTACACCTTTGATTATGCCAAACTGCCCTCCAGAGCCTTGTACAAGTATCAGAAAGCATTCTGCAAGCATGACAGACAGCGGTACTCCGAGTTTCTGGAACGGGCAGAGCAGGAAAAGGGACTGCTGAAAGCAGGTCAGCTTTTCCCCTATGAGATCGTTCGGGACTGCATCGAATTGGAGGAAAACGCAATGTTTTATGATGACATTGCACAAAAACAGCGGATACTGGACGTGACATGGAAATCCCTGCCGGATTATATGCCGGAACAAAATGCCATTGCCGTGGTAGACGGTTCCGGTTCCATGTACTGGAACTATTCCGGCGATGTGATGCCGATTCATGTTGCCGTTTCGCTGGGCATTTACTGTGCCGAACGAAATGAGGGATACTTCCACAACCACTTCATCACCTTTTCCGACAACCCCCGCTTGATTGCTCTGAAAGGGGAGGACATTTTTCAAAAGGTGGAGCACTGTATGTCTTATAATGAAGTCAGCAATACCGATCTGGAAAAAGTATTTCGTCTGATACTTCAGAGTGCAGTTCAGCACCACGTGCCGCCGGAGGAACTGCCGAAAGTGATCTACGTGATCTCGGACATGGAATTCGATGAGCAGTCCGGCAACGGCGTGACGATATTCCAGCAGATGAAGCAGGAATATCAGGCGGCAGGGTATCAGCTGCCTGCGGTGGTCTACTGGAACGTGTGCAGCAGAAACCGGCAGTTTCCGGTGAAGAAAGACGATACCGGTGCAGTGTTGGTGTCCGGCTGCAGTCCTTTTACGTTTCAGAGTGCTGTCTGCATGACAACACCGGAAAAGTACATGCAGCAGGTGCTGGAAGGGGAACGGTATTGTCGGATTTCGGCGTGAGAGCATCTGTTCAGGAGAGGGTGACACGATAATGATATGCGAATTTTGTGAGGTGATTTTTCTCCGTTCTAAGGGAACGCCGCACAACCCTCTCCCGCCTCTCACCTTTGCACAAATTTCTCAAATAAATCTTCCGCAGAAATTTTGAAAAACCTCTTGACAACCGTCAAGAGGTGTGGTATACTAAAGGCAATCCGTTGCATGAGGAATACAACAGTTGAAACAGCTGCCAAAAAGATGAAATCAGCATCTAGGGAAACACTGCAAGCAGATGGCGTGCAAAGTCGCCAGACGCTCTTTGTGCGGTATTGCCCTGGATTTGTGCAGGACTGCTTCAAAAAACTCCGCCGGCAGAACGCACTGCTGCGGAGCATGGACTGGGAGGAAGGAATATGGGAAAATCCAAGAAAATCATAATCGGCACAGTTGCCGGTGTTACAGCTGCGGCGGTATGCGTCAGCGGCGTGCTGGTGTGGCGGCACTACAGCAGGGGCAGTGATGTGGACGGTGTGGCATACGTGATGCCGATAAAAGATGTGAATTCTGCGGCAACAACGATTTCCGACTTGCAGTTTTCCGGCGTGGTAGAACCGCAGGAAACCAAGGAAGTCAAGCTGGACACCTCCAAGAAAGTTTCCAGCATTGTCGTGCAGGAGGGCGACCATGTCAACGCCGGTGACCCGCTGTTCACCTATGATGTGGAATCCATGCAGCTGGAATTGCAGCAGGGCAACGTGGAGATCGAACGCATGCAGAATGAGATCGAGTCCAACAAGCAGCAGATCAGCCAGCTGGAAACGGAAAAGAAAAGTGCCAGTGCAGACGATAAGCTGACTTATACCACGCAGATCCAGTCCCTGCAAACCGATATTGCCAAGTCGGAATACGACATCAAGACCAAGAAGATCGAACTGGAAAAATTACAGAATACCATTAACAATGCCACAGTGACTGCGGAGATCGCCGGAACGGTGCAGTCCCTGAAAACGACCGAACAGCTTCAGTCGGACGGCACAGATGTGCTGATGAAGATCATGTCCGATGGAGAATTCCGTGTGAAGTGCACGATCAGCGAGCAGAATGTACAGTCGATTTATAAAGATGAAGCCATGGTGCTGCACTCCCGCGTAGACGATTCCAGCTGGACGGGCACTATTTCGGAGATCTCTACCGAAGCCGACAACAGCCAGAACAACAACATGTATTACGGCGGCAGCGATGAGATGACCACCGCTTCCAAGTATCCTTTTTATGTGACGCTGGATTCCAGTGACGGGCTGATGCTGGGGCAGCATCTGCTGGTTTCGGCAGATACCGGAGCCGATGAAAGCATTGAAAAAACCGGCATCTGGCTGTATTCCGACTACGTACAGACTGATGAAAACGGCAAGACCTACGTCTGGGCTGCCGATAAGAAAGACCGTCTGGAAAAGCGGGAAGTAGAAGTAGGACAGACAGACGACACCATGGGCGACTGCGAGATCAAAAGCGGTCTGTCGGAGGACGATATGATCGCATTCCCGTCGGATTCCTATCAGGAGGGTATGAAAACCACGACCAACCCTGACGAAGCCACACCGGAAGATGACAGCACAGATGATACCGTGGACGACAACGGCAATGAGGATATTTCCTACGATGAAAACGGAAACCCTGTGGACGAAGGCGTGATCGGCGGAGCAGATGATGAAGCCGGCATGGCAGGCGACGGTGCAGACGGCGACACCGCAGACAGCGTGATCTCCGGAGCAGGAGAAGATGCCGGCGATGGTGTTGACGAGATGCCGGCAGATGAAGCCGGAGCAGATACAGCGGAAGGCGGTGCGGCAGATGGTACTTGATTTGCGGGACATCTGTAAATCCTATATGCAGGGAAAAGAACCTGTCCCCGTTCTGCACCACATTCAGCTACAGGTGGAAGAAGGGGAATATCTGGCAATCATGGGACCGTCCGGTTCGGGAAAATCCACGCTGATGAACATTATCGGGCTGCTGGACAAGCAGACCAGCGGGGACTATTTCTTCGACGGACAGGACATGGCACAGTGCAGCGACAATCAGCTTTCCACGATACGGAACCAGAAGATCGGCTTCGTGTTCCAGAACTTCAACCTGCTGCCCCGCCAGTCTGTGCTGGAAAACGTGGCACTGCCGCTGTTGTATGCCGGCGTACGGAAAAAGGAACGGCTGGAACGGGCAAAGGAAATGCTGGCACGTGTGGGGCTGGAAGAACGGATACAGTTCAAGCCGACTCAGCTTTCCGGCGGACAGAAACAGCGTGTGGCAATTGCACGGGCAATGGTGAGCCAGCCCCGTCTGCTGCTGGCAGATGAGCCGACCGGTGCACTGGACACCCGTTCCGGCGAACAGGTCATGGAATTGTTTGCCCAACTGCACAGCGAGGGCGTGACGATTGTCATGATTACCCATGAACCGGAGATCGCCCGGCATGCCCAGCGGATCGTGACCATTCGGGACGGCAGGCTGGAGCAGGGCGGCTTCGGAGAACGCCGGACAGAACAGGAGGGCGATGCTTCATGACAAAAGGAAAAAAGATCGTTGCAGTGGCGGTTTGTCTGGCAGTTGTTGCCGGCGGCACTGTCGGCGGTACGGTGATTTACCGGACACAGCAGACGAAAAAGAACCGCGTAGATGTGATGCCGGTGGCAAATCTGACCCAGTACTGGTGGGGAGATGATCTCTCTATGGACGGGCAGGTGGTTTCCGGTGATGTGCAGAATGTCACGCCCTCCGACGACCAGATGATCGCAAAGGTGCTGGTAAAAGAGGGCGACCATGTGACCAAGGGTACACCGCTGCTGGACTATGATATGACAGCAGTAGGGCTGGAAGTTGCCCAGAAACAGACGGCACTGGCGGTGGCACAGGAAAATGTGCGGCAGGCTCAGAAAGAGCTGGAACGTCTGAAAAAGCTGCGTCCATCAGAAGAAGCACCGGTGGTGCCGGACGATCCGGATTACCCCGATGAGCCGGACGAACCAGACGAACCGGACACGCCGGATACACCGGATTCTCCCAAGGATACACTTTCAGCAGTGATCGCTCTGACACAGGCGGCAGCCGGTACCGGCACGCCGGACGATCCCTATCAGTTTGCCTGCACCGGTCAGACCGTTGTGACACAGGCAGTTCTGGAGCAGCTGAAAGCAGCAAAGCAGTGTGCCGTTTTCGTGGTGTATGACCAGAGCGGCAGCGTGCTCTACGGCTGGCTGGTACGCGGCGATCAGCTGACCACTACCGGTGATTGGACACTGGGACAGAACATCAAGGTGACCGAGGACGGCGGTGTGCAGATCTCCGGCGGCGGAACGTGGTACGGCACGTTGCAGGTGGGCGGTACGTTCTCCTATGACCCTGCCAATAACACCCCCGCAGGAACAGAACCGGCTTCTTCCGGCACTACCGGCACCACCGGCGGCAGTACTGGTACTGTACCGGAGAGCAGCACAGCATCTCCGGATACCCAGCCGGATACCCAGCCGGATACCCAGCCGGCAGATACAGACACCAGTGCAGAGCCGACTGCGGCAATGCCAATGGCGGCAGTCACTCCAATGGCATCTTCCGGTACGGACAATGACAACTATGTCTATACCCGTGCCCAGCTGAAACAGAAGGTGGCAGAGCAGCAGATCGCCATTCAGTCGGCACAGATCGACCAGAAGAAGGCACAGATCGAATATGATGCTGCGGCAGAAAAGCAGGAAAAGGGACAGGAACTGGCGAAGATCGACGGCGTTGTCACCAAGGTGGCGGCTTCAGTGGAATCGCTGGAGAAAAACGAACCGTATCTGGTGGTACAGGGCAGCGGCGGCGTTATGGTGCAGGGCACTGTCAGCGAAATGAATCTGGACAAGCTGACTGTCGGTGCAACGGTGACTGTCAACTCGTGGGATACCGGTGAAATGCTCACCGCCGAAGTGACGGAGATCGACAAGACACCGACCTCCTACACCAATCAGAACGGCAGTGAAAACCCGAACAACAGTGCTTATCCGTTTAAGGCAGCAGTGACCGATTCCAACAGCCTGTCAGTGGGCAGCTATGTCAGCCTGAGCTTTTCCGGTGCGGCGGACGATGTCGGAGATACGTTCTATCTGCCGGTCAGCTATGTGCGGCAGGAAAACGGACAGTACTATGTGCTGCGGGAATCCAAGGACAAGAAGCTGGAACGGCAGAATGTCCAGACCGGCAAGATCATCAACGGCGGCTATGCCATTGAGATTCTCTCCGGTGTCAGTCAGGAAGATTATATCTGTTTCCCCTATGGCAAGTATGCCGTAGAGGGAGCGTTGGTCAACGAAACCAACGGCTCATCAGAATACTAAGGGGGACATATTATGCTGGAAAATATTCGGTTATCGTTACAGGGCATTTTGTCCCATAAGGTGCGTTCCATTCTTACTATGCTGGGCATTATCATCGGTATTGCGGCGATCATTGCCATTGTGTCTACCATTAAGGGCACCAATGAGCAGATCAAAAACAATCTGATCGGTTCCGGCAACAACACTGTTAATGTGCAGCTGTATCAGGGGGAAAGTCCCTATGATTTCAGCTATCAGGCGGCACCGGACGGGGTACAGGTGGTTTCCGCGGAAGTGCGGGACCAGATCACCAGCCTGAAAAATGTGGAATCTGCTTCGTTTTACCGCACACGTTCCTACTGCGACAATGTGTATTATCAGAACACCCAGTTCAGTGGCTCCATGTATGGCATTGATGCTGCCTATTTCGATACGGCAGGCTATGAAGTACAGCAGGGCAGGGGATTCCTGAGCAAGGAATATACCAATAACGCCAAGGCAGTGATTCTGGACAGCACCGCAGTCAAGAGCCTGTACTCCTCCGAGAGCCCGATCGATTCCGTCATCGACATCAACGGGGAACCCTTTACGGTCGTTGGCGTCGTGACAGAGGTCAGCAGATTTGAACCGGTCATCAATTCCGAGGAGGACTACTGGACGTATATGGGCACTTCCGGCGGCAAGATGTTTATCCCCGGTCAGTCGTGGCCGATCGCGTATCGGTATGACGAACCGGAAAACTGTCTGGCAAAGGCAGTGGATACTGACAGCATGCCGGCAGTGGGGAAGAAGGTGGCAGAACTGATGAACGCCACGATTCACACCAGCAGCGTCGGAACAGAAGGGGACAGCAATCAGATCAAATATGACAGTCAGGACTTGCTGAAACAGGCGAAGTCCCTGCAAAAACTGAGTTCCTCCACCAATACCATGCTGATCTGGATCGCCAGCATTTCTCTGCTGGTGGGCGGCATCGGTGTTATGAACATCATGCTGGTATCGGTAACAGAACGTACCCGCGAGATCGGGCTGAAAAAGGCAATCGGTGCAAAAAAGGGCAGCATTCTGGCACAGTTCCTGACAGAAGCTTCTGTGCTGACCAGTATCGGCGGAATCATTGGTGTGGGAATCGGCATCGCTCTGGCACAGCTGATCTCCAAGATTGCCTCGGTGCCGGTGGCGATCAGTTCGCTGTCCATTGTGGTTTCCGTGGTATTCTCTATGGTGGTGGGCATTGTCTTTGGACTGATCCCGTCTATCAAAGCTTCGAATCTGAATCCGATCGATGCCCTGCGGTATGAGTAATGCTTTTCAACTTATTCTATTTATCAAAAATCCGGTCTGTAGAAAGATAGGGTTAGATAACGATACTTTTGAAAACACAAGAAAATCAATGTTTTTC
>OCPQ01001194.1_pt1 | contig 11986 bp, 9 predicted proteins | sample 1538251 | NCBI WGS metagenome assembly OCPQ01 (sample SAMEA2580249, study PRJEB22360) | human gut metagenome | biome: human gut; feature: human-associated habitat; material: faeces | place: Denmark | collected 2008/2010 | reverse complement strand
AGAACAGTTCTTTTTCCAAAAATATGTTCTTCATCTATAAAAAAGAAATGTATCAAAGTACGTATTCCTAAACTTTGAGAATCAAATCCTTCTGTTGAAATAATCTTGTGATGTTCATTAATTCCCATCAGTTTCAATAAAAGATCACTGTACTCATTTTTACTAATGCTATATGGCCCGCTCTCTACATTTGGATAATTACCGATCACTTCTACGGAGTTTTCACCCACTTCACCGTTTTTTCCATCAATAATCTTTCTGGTCATAGATATTGCATATCCATCATCCGACTCCATTGTCATCGTAACCGTATCATACCCAGTCGATGACTTAGTGAAAGGTGGGTCTCCAGCAAACATAAAATTTATGCAATTGATTATATATGATTTACCTGCATTTGAAGGTCCGTAAATAATATTCACTCCATCATTGAATGACACTTCAGAAAATAAAACCTTTTCTCCAGTAACGGATATTTGCTTTATAAAAAATCTGCTCATCAGCCAATCTCCTTTCACAGTGATGTCGACAACTTATTTATCTGACTTATAATTTGCCTTTCAGATTTATTCCCAATCATCGCAATTGTTTTGCTTGCATATTCTTTATATTTCATTGCAAACTCGCTATCCAACATAGCACAATACTCTTCTCCCTCAGATGAAATCACGTACGACATTCCCTTACTTGTTTCGACCGGCTGTACTAATCCTTTTAATACTAACTGCCGTAGACTCTCCTTCACCAAATCTCTTCGACCGGTAAACTCACTGAATTTGAATGGATTGCTTCCATTCAACTCTTCATTTGTAATACCAAAGGTTTTTCCGTACTGTGTCATAAAATCAACTGCATATAACATATCCAATGTTTGAGGCATCTCGTATAAATTCAAAAGAAGAAGTATTCTTAGCGAGTTTTCAAACACAGTATTAAATAGTCTGTTCATCATCGTCTCGTACCCATCCGTCCAATTTCCCTTCTTTAACAAGGAAATGGCACACACCTTTCTTCTGTGGATTTCCTACCCAATCAGTATCTCTGCTTAACCAACACTTATCAACTCTCGTAACAGATGCCTGCGACATCACTTTGCGCAATCGTGCATATCCACTTTTGTATTCTTCTTCCCAAACTTCCTTTACACCTTCATAAGTCTCATTCTTCAATACATCGAACTGACTCTCATCACTGTATATGTCGCGCGTTCCTCGTCTTACAGCTTCTGCAGCAAAATAGTAACCTCGTTGATCTGAAAAATGCTGCTGATGCTTTGGAAACCCTGCAATCATAGACTCATCAAAGTCAGGAATACCCTCTGCCTGACCATATACGGCCATCAGAGCATCTGCATATTTCCGTTCTTCCTCTATTACTTCTGGTGGAGTAGGTATCTCTCTTAGTGGATGTCTTTTATAATCTTCAATTTCTTGTGTTGTTTTTATTCTTATCTCTTTCAAAACATTATCTCTTGTCAATGAATACAGATAAGTAAACCCCAAGAACGCTGCAACTTTATTCCTAGAGGCATTCTTTAATAATTCTTCCTTTTTCGCTTCCGATATCGACGAATCCCCCTCGATTATCTTCTTCAGATTAGAAATCAAATCATCTATACAGTCACTATGTAATCTCTTTACCACATTTTTCTCGAAATATTGTTCAATGGTGGAGCGCACTTTATCCTTATTGGCATTAGTTCGTATAACTTTTAGCGCATTCCCGCCTTTTTGACGATTCACAATCTTACTAGCCGCAGATTTTTCGGTCGTGATAGTGCCATTTTCTTTGTTCACCAACTCCATAGGTTCAGAAACAGCATCATATAGCAGATTAATCAAATCCGGATCTGCTATTTCTTCTGCCCATGCATTTTTCAGTTCTTTTAAATAGGTTGCAAAAACCAATTCTGACAATGCTTTCACCTCCAAAAATTGCAACTCGTCCTCAACTTTCAACCAACTCGTCCCAAACGATTTTTTCCATGTTTTTTTCTACAATAAAAGTGTTCCAAATGAGAAAAGAAAAGAACTTCGCTATGATATTTCATTATATCACACATTTGGAGGAAAATCGATATTTTCTTTACGAACATGAACATTTTCTTTTTTTAATAAGAACATCACAAAACAACTGCCGGACGCAGCCTCTTCTTAGAGTTGTGGCGTGATGAACCTATTAACCGCATCAGGGGCTAAGAAGCCTGATTGCTTATTTAACGGAACGGAGACGTGCCATGAATAAGACAATCGATGCTTATCTGAATTTCATATCGAAGCCTTCGTTTCGCATTCCGCGGACACAGGAGGCCGCACGATATGGAAATCAATGTAAATGTACAGACAAGTACTGAAAATCAGCAGTCAACCAATGACAACCACAACTACGACAACCGTCGAAGTTACAACAATCTCCCACTTCAGCCGGGAGAATGCCTCGTACCAATCCGTGTGGACTGGGAAATGGTGAAACACTTCAATATGTGCCAGGACAACCTTGAGACCTGGCATATCGGACCTAACAAGGTTCTGGTAGCATTTGCTCCCGTAAAAATTGAGAACAAGCCTGCTGCCCTTAAGCAGTTCAATGCTGGTGTCAGAGAACACTTTGCATCTTTTAAGTCAGATAATGCTCTCTCTTGATCAGTTTATGGACGAAGCCACATCAGAAGATAGCAAAGGCTTTGAACCTGCATCACCGGAGAATCTTGAAGAAACCGTTATGCTCCGTATGATTATTCAGGATCTCTTAAAAAAGATCCACGAAATCAATCCGAAGTATGGTCGTATTCTCGACCTTATCTGCAAGGATTACACCAAAGGACAGATTCTTGATGAATTAGGTCTTGGTAAATCCCAGGGATATGCTGACATCAAAGCAGCACAGGCTCTTGCAAAGAAACTCTATTTCGGTGAATAAGCTTCCTCCTTAACTTGAAAACAGCGGTATCCTCACTTCGAAGATACCGCTGCCTTTTATTATACGCATTTTCTTACATTCAACTGATAATCATCGTGTCTCACAATACTCTTAATCGCCTGTCTCAGACTCCTGGCGTGTCCGTGCTGATGATATCCATCCTTAAAACGATGCTTATGGAATATGACCAAAGCTTCCTCTGTAGGATATCCGGCACAGTGCATGTACCAGTAATGACCGGTATTCCTGCTCTGTATCGTCACATCCTGACTATCAGCAATTATGATATTGAAATAATCGCCATCAATCTTATTAAGGCTCTTCTGTTCAAACATTCGCAGCCTCCTTACTGAACCAGGCTTCCAATGCCTGTTCTACAATTGAGTCCACCTGGTTCGGATCCATTCCCTCAAAGTATTTCTCCACAATTCTGGCAGGAACCTTGTAGCATTTCTTTTTGATAGGTTCTCTGCTTAGATATCGTTTTACCATTGCCTCTGTCAGAGCACCAGAATGACTCCTAAGCTTCATCACCATCTCAATGGTGATTTTAGTTTTCTTCTCCTTCATAATCTCATATACCATCGTCTGCTCATTCTCCGGAAGGAAAGCCAGTTGTAATGCCACCTTCGTATAGAGGGTACCTCTATCCACCATATCCTTGAAGGGTTTTATCAGGTCATTCAGCTTAAGTAATCTCCCCACAGAGCTACCAGACAATTCATACTCTTTGCCAATAGAATCTCTGGTCTTTAACTTGTGGTCACTGTGACCACAAGTTACATCTGCAACCTGCTTTCCCTCTAATCTTGCAATCTCATTCAAGATATCATTTCTCTTTCCCTGGCAGGAACCCTTTTCATACCTTGCCTTCAGCACCGCTGCCTTCTCCGATATTGCCAAATCCGAAAATGACCTTTGCATCAGATTCGTTTCAATCACATAAACATACGCCTCTTCCTCAGATAATCCAGTCTTTACTATCGCCGGAATTTCCTTAATCCCTGCCAACTTAGCAGCATTCCAGCGATTATGCCCGGAAAGCATTTCATAACCAGTATCAAGCTTCTGTACAATAACCGGATTGAGCACTCCGTGCTCCTTCACACTTGCAATCATATCTTCTAAGCGTTCTCCCTCATACAGATGAAATGGATGGTCATGGAACGGCTGAATACTCTTCACCGGTACCATCTGAACACCTCTTGGCATTGTTACTTCTTCCATATCTCCCATCAGCAGATCCACTGCATCACCAAATACTTTTCTCTTTGAATTAGCCTTCATACGCGATTATCTCCTTTGCAAATTTTCTATATGCGATTCCTGCAGATGCATTTTTGCTGTACTGAGCAATCGGCATATTGTAGTAAATGCTCTCTCCCACCTTTACTGTTGCCGGTATCCTTATATCAAATACTTTGATTTTCCCCTGGAAGCTTCCGGTCACTTCCTCTGTCAGAACCTTACAAAGAGTGGTTCTGCTCTCACACATGGTTAAGAGAATGCCTGCGACCTCCAACTTCGGATTGATTCGCTTTTTAATCTTTGCCACAGTTCTTAGAAAATCCTGTAATCCCATCATCGCCAGAAGCTGAGGATTTACCGTAATAATCACCTCATCTGCTGCTACCAATGCATTGATAGTAAGCATTCCTAAGGATGGGCAGGTATCAATCAGTATGTAATCATATCTGCTCCTAAGCGGTTCCATAACCTCTGCCAGCATCCTCTCCGCACCCATTTCTGTTCTAAGCTTTGCATCCACCACAGACAGATAAATAGATGATGGAATATAATCCACGCCCTCTCTACTCTGGATGTAATCTTCAAAGCTCTCTGGTAACTCTTCCTCAATCTGAGCCATCATCAGATGACCAATCGTATACTCTAAGGCTCTGGTATCCTCTACTCCGTAGCAAGTAGTCAGATTTGCTTGACTATCAAAATCTACCGTCAATACCTTCTTTCCCATCTCCTTCAGAGAATAGGCCAGGTTAAGTGTGGTCGTGGTTTTACCCACGCCACCTTTTTGTGAACCAATAACCATAATCTTTCCCATAATCACTGCACCTCTCTTCCGTTATATTCTGTACTTCTCTCAGCCACAAACTGAGCATGGAGTTGTTCTTTCTCTGCCTGAAAACGCTTCTGGAGCTTCTTCATTTCCTTCTCCATGAATTCCGTTTCTGCCTTTGCCATTGTAGCCTTTTCTGCATCCGGAGTAATAATCAGCTTCCCATCCTCACAGCTGACAGTGATGTAGTCACCAATCTCAAATCCCATTTCCTTGAGCCATTGACCTTTGAGAATAATGGTGGGTGTTGCCTTGTAGTTATATCCGCTCTGTTCGTGAACCTTCATGCTTCTAATTTTCTGATTTTTCATAAGCTTGTCTCCTTTTTTAATCAAATGTTATTTTTTGAAAATCTTACATAGTCTTATGTATCAATCTGTGCTATACTTTTTACAGGCATATCTGCCAATACACATGCTGGAGGCTGTCATGAGTGGAGAGAAAAATGGTTCCTATAAGGGCTTAACCGAAGCTCGTCGAAGAGCGAACAAAAAATATAATGATCGTTGTGTTGAAATTAAGGTTCGTGTCACCCCAGAGAAGCGTGCCATCATAAAAGACCACGCAGAAAAGATGGGTGAAAGTGCTACTGCCTTTATCAATAGAGCAATCGATGAAGCCATGAAACGCGATCAGGAATCTAATCCCGAAACGTAAAAAATCCGGTGACGTATGGATACATTTCCACACATCACCGGATGATTTTTCCTCTCATGAGTTATCTCCGTTGTGTAATTTTCTATATGAGTATATTTTGCAACAAGGCTCCCCATCTGCATGTTTTTTTCGTTATTTTCTACACATTTCAAATGGTCTAAACCTGGTCTAAAACAGAACTGTGAAGCTTCCCTTTCCCCGATAAATCAAGACTTTTTAGAGAGTTGCCAGTATGTTGCCGTGACAGATGAAAAGTATTTTTATCATTGTTTTATAACCTCACATTTCCTTGTTTTTCTTAGTATTTCGGGCTTTGTGGGTCCTTGTAAAAAATCACTTTCTAGCATAAATTGGTGTGTTATGGCATATGTTAATTTGTGAAAAGTATAATCTTCTTGTTAATATACACTCCAAATCTTGTTTAGCATCCTCACTGTGCTTTTACAGGAACAAATCATTGCATCATCCTTTATCAGTCACCTGCATGTGAACATGTTATATAAAATTTACAATTACTGTCACAGTTGGTAATTTTATCAAGTGCACATTTTTTCGCTATTTCCTTCGCCTTTATATTTTTTGCAACAAGTTTAGATGTAGTTGTATCAATATCATCCAATTCATCATTTAATTCCTCTGAAACTATTTCTTCACATACAACATTGCTTCCCAGATTTTTTGCAAAGATGTTTCCCTCCTCTGTTAACTTCCATCTAATATCTTCTTTAATAAGACGGCCGTTTTTGCATCCCAACTTCAATGCAGTTTTGAACAGAGTAGAAACCCCCGTACCAACTCGAGCATAGCCCATCAGCTTTGCCGCTTCTCTGATGAGATCTTCCTCTTCTACACTGATGTCATTGAAAAGTATATAACTCATCGCATTTAAAGCCTCGTAGACTGGTACATCTTTTGCATCCCTCTTATTCTCATTTTCACCTGAAGCTCTGAATCCATAATAGTTATCCGGATTTATGCCGGCTGGCCAAAATACCTTTCCGCTTTCCTGCTTTGTAACGTTGTCTCTGTTATTTCCGACTAATACTTCAAGTCTACCCTGAATTCTGGATCCAACACGTGTAACTCCAAAACTCTGCACTACTTTTTTATATAAGAATTTTTCACAGACAGGTCCCTCATTCTGTATAATCTGTGTTATTCTCTTTCTGATTTCATCACTGTGATAATCAAGCATATTATCAGCAGACATTGGTGTATAGCTTAACACAACACTCTCATATACGACTGCAGAATACTTTTTCTTTTGCTCTGCCGTTACTACTTTTTCTATTACATTCTTCTGAATCGGGATAGCAGATGTCTTTGGTGTTACTGCTAATGATCCACCTGTCGTTTTCTTTTCAGACGTATTTTTTAGTTCATCCAAAAGTGACAATAATTTGTTCAATTCCTTCACCTGATTATCATACCAGTCCATTGTCCAAATCCGATGAATATTCCATCCAAGTCCGTTAAGTACTGCAATTTGAGCTAATTCACGATCTCTAGTAGTTTTAGCCGCATTGTAACTATCGCCATCCAAAATAATTCCGAGAATGTAATTTTCTGTATTTCCAGGATTAATCACACCAACATCAATCTTAAACTCTGAACGGCCAACCAAAATATCCGACTCATATCCATTATTTTTCAGAAATGCCTTTATTGTTCCAGCAATTCCAGTTGCTTTTACACCTTTACCTTTTATAGTAATCTCATCAAGAAGAGTCGTCTTTCCAGCCGCATATTCAAGGAATTCTTTAAGAGCTACCACACCTTCTGCTTTTGTTCTGGACAGATTAATCTGATCCGCAGAAAGAGACGAAAAAACTTTCATCTCATATCTGGCTCTGGAAACAGCTACATTAAGTCTTCTCCATCCGCCTTCCCTGTTAAGTGGTCCAAAGTTCATTGAAATCTTACCATCTTCATCTGGACCATAGGAAATGGAGAATAGAATTGCATCTCGTTCATCACCCTGTACATTTTCGAGATTTTTAATAAATACAGGTTCTGTTTCATTATATATCCAGGACTCAAGCTCTGGATCTTCTGCACAGGCATCATTTAACATATCATCAATAAGATTCTGTTGATTGATATTAAACGTCACAATTCCAACACTATACTTTCTGAGTTCATCATCCTTTGCCCTACGCTTAACCTCCTCAACAATGAGTTCTGCTTCTTTTTTATTAAAGCGTTTCTTACCACGTTCAAATATACCATTCACTTTTACTAATGTAACCTTTGATTCTCTATCATTTACTGACGGGAATGTGTAAAGTTTGTTCTCATAAAACTGATTATTACTGAATGCAATCAGACTTTCATGTCTGCTACGATAATGCCATAACAAATGAGTCTCCGGCATATTAAGTACCAGACAATCATCTAGAATACTTTCGAGATCTTCTGTGTCAGCATTTTCTTCATCAAACATATTTGATGCAAAAAATGATGTCGGAGGCATTTGTTTAGGATCTCCAACAATAATAGCCTCTTCACCTCGTGCCAGTGCACCTACAGCTTTACTTGTAGGAAGCTGCGAAGCCTCATCAAAAATAACCAGATCAAATGGTGTTCTGTTTGGATCAAGATACTGTGCTACTGACAGCGGACTCATAAGCATACACGGGCATAATCTAGGTAATAATGTAGGAATCTGATCCAACAACGAGCGGATGCTTAACCCACGGCCATTACTCTTAATTGCTCTCTGTAAAATACCAACTTCAGAACTTTTCGCTGCTTCTCTTCCAAAATCCGGAACGTTACCTGCCAAAATACAATAGATAGCCTTTTTAGCCAGTTCAGTTATCTCCGCATCAATTTTCTTAAATTGTGAAATTTGCTCATTGAACAACACCCCGGAAAAACCATTAAGTACACTTGACTCATTTATTGTACCTACTGCCAGATGATGATATATCGCCTTATAATACGCACCTGACACTGCATCATGTTCCATACCTGAATTGTAAGCATCAACTATATTTCTGAGGCCATTCTGCACTGCTTCGTCTGAAACAGTTAACCACGTGATCCATTCCTTTAAGTCGTCTTTATGATTTATAATGTCTGCACACAATTTATACTGACTATCAAACCATGAAGAAGCAGTATCCTCTCTGGAAATTACAAGTAAATCTTCCAGTTGCTTTCTGGATTTTTTCATATCTGCAAATAAGTCTATTATGTCAGCTACAAGTGTTGGGTTTATTTCATTTGTAAAAATAGCCCTTATGCATTCCTTGTCAGGACTAACCTTCATTAAATCATCCAACTTATCATTTGCAGATTTTGCCTTATTAGCAATATCCTCCCAGTCCGTGTCATCTCCCTGATAAAGATTTCCAAGTATCTGTTGGTAAATTGATAACAATTGATTTGCTTCATTGAGTTCATCCTGATACTTTTTGAGCAGAAGAAGATTTTCGCCAATATGATTCCTGTCAACGGTTCCTTTTGAATATAGCATCAAAGATTTAGCCAACTTATTTATTTCAAGCATCTTCGGTAAAAACCATTTGGATACAGCTTCATTATATCTGGTCAAAAGTTCAGAAACTGGCACCTTGAGAAAATCCTCATTCCAGATTGTAAGCAGTTTCTCTTTAGTATCAATCACAGCCGCAAAATGCTGTGCCATTGCTTCAATATCTTCAAATACACTATGTTTATCCTGCAGTGCCCATTCAGCAGGATACTGATACCAGATCTCATACTGAACGCACTTTTCTACCATTAAATTAAGTGATTCATAAGTTTCCGGATTCTTAAGACTATTTTCCCCTGCAAATTTCAACACAGCAAACTGCATACCTTTAAGAGCTTCAAGATATGTATTGATGTAACGTTCAAGCCTCTCTTTAATACTTTGGGAATATTCTCTTAATCCAATTACAGACAATGGATGATTGCATGGGTGACCAATTGCCCTTCCTGCTACAATTAATCGTTCCACATTTCGTTCCATCTTTTCAAATTCGATCCGATCAATTTCTGTTACGTCACGAAGTCCTTCCAGCTTTATATCTTCACATTCCGCATAGTTTTCGTATTGATTGATCATCTCAAAAAATGTAAATCCGGATTTTCTCACCTTATGAAGTTCTACAGCATACTTATCAAGATCTTCCTTTATTTTATTAATATTATCAAGCTTACGCTCATACTCTTCCTTACCGGTTCCTTTAACAACTTCCGATGCCTGACGAAGCTGCTCTAATACATCCTTTTTCTTTGCTTTATTAGAATGCAATTCAAGACAGAACGATCCAAGTCCTATATCATTTAATCGTTTCTGTACAACACTCAAAGCCGCCATCTTTTCAGCAACAAACAAGACAGTCTTTCCCTGTGCTAGTGCATTCGCAATCATTACAGTAATTGTCTGGCTTTTTCCCGTTCCCGGAGGTCCATGTAAAACAAACGATTTTCCCTTTGCAGCCGAATCAACAGCATACATCTGCGAACCATCCACAGAAACAGGTAAATATAAGTCATTAGCAGATACGTATTCATTTAGGTTCATTGATTCAGGTTTCCAAACCAGTTTACCTTCCATCAAACTATGGACAATTTTATTTCTGTCTAAATCATCCGCTCTATTTTTAATGTCATTCCACATTACAAACTGTGAAAACGAGAAAATGCCAATATATGCCGATTCAAGTACATCCCATCTTGACTGATTCATTATACCTTTACGAATTATAGTAAATGTCTTACGCGTGTCTATGCCATGTTCATCTATCGGCAATGTTTCAAGTCCTGCTATCCTGATTTGGAAATCCTGATTGAGTTTTTCAAGAACAGTAATATTCATCTGTGTTTCTTCGTCACGTCTTCTAATTACATATCCTTGATTTCCACCTTTTCTTATAATTTCAACAGGCATCAAAAGAAGCGGTGCATATCTGGCTTTCCGACTTCGCTCTGACTCATACCACTTTAAAAGTCCTAAAGCAATGTAGAGCGTGTTTGCACCATTTTCTTCTATAGACAATTTAGATGACCGATATAATCCTTTAAGTTTTGTTAGTACCTCACTTTCACTAAGGGCTGATCTGAGTCTTTTGTTCTCTAATTCAGAATGGATAACTGCTGTATTAGGACCTAAATCATGCATATTCTCAAAATTCAAATCTTTTGACAAAATATGCCAATCCTGTGGTCTTGGAAAAATATATAAATCTTTTCCATCTGAAAGAATATCTTCGATTGTGTCAATAGAATCCGTCAAAATAGGTATAACTGACTTAAGTGACATATTGATTAGCTTATTCCTAAGGCTCAGGTCCAGAAGTTTTCTCTCCCACATCTCTTTCTTGGTTCTGGATCCTCCTTCCAGTGATGATTCAATATCGAGTGCATTAATTTCTCGTTTTGGAGCTGATGTTACGTAATCAACCTCATCATCACTTGCAAAACTATATCCGGATTCAGTCTTAATTCTTGATGGCAGTGGAGTAATGCCACTCATTCTGGCACGGTGCACATCAATAATATATTGAACATTTTCTCCATCTCTTAATTCTGCATTAGCAGCATCACATGCTTCATCAAAAGAGAACTTCTTGCCTGAGCAAAATGCAGTACACTCTACAACAATTAATTCATCTACTCCGGAAGCTAATCTTTTAGTAACCTGAGCCGCATCATCAAGTATAGCATCCGGGAATGTATAATTTTGAAGCCATACACCAGCAAAAATGTGCCCCTGAAGCAATACCAGAACAGGGTGCAGTCCAATTGCTTCTATACACGATACATAAAGTAAAGTTAAATCCAAACAAGTTCCCAGCTTCTGACTTATTACCATATCGCACAAACGTACTCTCTGTCCTGCTCTCTCAAAACTGGCAGGCGGAACAGCATATGTAATATTTTGTTCCTGCAATGCTGCATAAACAGCAGCTGCCTGTTTCATCACTCTCTCAGCGTCATTAGACTGATATGCATCTAAAGAAGGATCACTTGTCCAATTTTTCAAGAATTCTGATGCTCTCTTAATAAGAACACTTACAATTGGCGCATTTGGGGTAACAAACGCAGTTAATAATTTCGGATAGAAAACACTGCCATGCCATTCATCAAATGCAAGAGCACTTATAGGTTGATTATCTACACAGATTTCCCTCTCTCCCTGATTTAAAGAAAATGTAATATAAGCTTCTTCTTTCTCTGTAAGATTGCCGAGATAAATTACATTTGCAATCAGTTTAATATCTTTTATTTCAACAGTTGTTTTGGCCGGCACAATTTCAATATGCTTTTCATATGGCAGACATATTTCCGGAACAGATTTCACTTTCAGATCAATATCTT
>OCPQ01001189.1_pt1 | contig 12024 bp, 15 predicted proteins | sample 1538251 | NCBI WGS metagenome assembly OCPQ01 (sample SAMEA2580249, study PRJEB22360) | human gut metagenome | biome: human gut; feature: human-associated habitat; material: faeces | place: Denmark | collected 2008/2010 | reverse complement strand
AAATAAAGACTTATTTACAAAATTAAACATTTAAGTTAAACTTACATAAGTGAAAAGTAAAATTAAAGGAGGAAAATTAAAGTGAAAAAGAAATTTATATCAATTACATTTTTATTGTTGATAACTTTTGGGATGATAGGTTGTGGAAAAAATCAAGTTTTAAAAAAGGAAAATGTAAATGAAACAAATCAAGAACAAGCAACAGAAAATAAAGAAACTACTGAAGAGCAGCAAGAGAATACTAACAATAATACAGAAGAACAAAGTCAATCTCAAATTGATTATATAAACATAGCACCAGAAGAAGTAAAAATACCAATTCTTATGTATCATTCTATAAGTGATGAAGATCCAAGTAATAATTTATTAGTACCTCCAGCAATGTTTGAGGAACAAATGGCATGGCTTGAAGCAAATAATTTTACAGCTATGAATATGGATGAAGCATTAGAAGCAATGAGAACTGGAAAGGTACCTAAAAGGCCTGTTGTAATAACATTTGATGATGGATATGCAAATAATTATACTAGTGCTTTTCCATCTTTAAAAAATCATAAATTAAAGGCTACATTCTTTGTAATTACAGATGGAGTAGATAATGGTTATTATATGTCATCTGATAATTTAAAAGAAATGCAAGAAGCAGGGATGTCAATTGAAAATCATACTGCTAATCATTTAGAATTAAATAACTTATCTAAAACAGATGCTTATGAATCCATAAAAAGAGCTCAAGATTACTTAAGAAATGTTATAGGTTCTGATGGAAATTATCTTTGTTATCCTGTGGGAAAATATAATGATGAAACTATTCAAATAGAAGAAGAATTAGGAATAAAAGCAGCAGTTACAACACAAGGTGGTTTTGCATCAATAAATGATGGACTACATACATTAAAAAGAGTTAGAATATCACCAATGAGTATTGAAGGTTTTGCATCAATATTTTCAAAGTATATTAATTAGATATAAGTAATGCTATAATGAACGATAAATTTATTACAGTGGAGGAAAAATAGTAATGGCAAAAATAACAAGTAAAAATAATAGTTTATTAAGGGATTCAAGAAACAAGGTATCTCCTAAGGTGTATAATCTTTTAATGGAACTAGTTAATGATGATAGAGAAGAACTAGCAGAAGTTGTTTTAAAAATAGATTATTTAATAGAATATGCTAATAGTGCAGTTAAAGCAAAGGATTATAATACTGCTTTAGAAACTGTTAAAAGAGCAGAAGAAAGAGTGAAATTAATTAAAAGAGAGAATTATGATGTTAGTCATTTAGAATATCTTCTTGAAGGTGTTAAATTAAAGATTAAAAAATAAAAAATCCCCCTATAGATGTATAATTACAATGTCTATAGGGGGTATGTATTAGCTTAAAATTAAGCTATATTAATTATTTTTAGATTTTCTATTTCTATTTCTGCTTTTCTTTTTGTTATTAGTAGAAACTTCAACATTAACTCTTCTCTTATTAATTTTTCCACCAGTACATTTTTCAAGTACTTGTCTATGAATAGAGTTATCAACATTAACAAATGCAAAGTTCTCCATTATATCAATATCTCTTATTTGAGATGCTCCTACTTTTGCATTATTCTTAATGTAGCTAATTAATGTTTTAATAGTTAAGCCATCTCTTCTACCAGCTGAGAAGAATAATCTAACATCATCTCCCTTAACCTTAGCAGGTGATTCTAATTTGTCAGAAGAATAATCAAAAGATAATTGATTTTTAAATTGGCTTTGAAGTAAAGAAGCTATAACCTTAACAGAATCATGAGTTTGTGTTAATTCTGTTGCTATATCTACAAATTTAGAATAATCTTCAGCTTCAATTATTGAAGAAACTTCTTCTGTCATTATTTTAAATTTAGCATTATAAATTTCTTGAACTGTAGGTACTTGCTTTCTTTCAATATTACTCTTAGTAACATTTTTAATTTGCTTAAGGAATCCAAATTCTTTAGGAGTTATTATGCTGTAAGCAGTTCCTTCACGTCCAGCTCTACCAGTTCTACCAATTCTATGAACATATGATTCAATATCTTGAGGTAATTCATAGTTAAATACGTGAGTAACACCATCAACGTCAATTCCTCTAGCAGCAACGTCTGTAGCAACTAAGAATTTTAAAGAACCATTTTTAAACTTATTTAAAGTTTTTATTCTTTGAATTTGAGACATGTCTCCATGCATTCCTTCAACCATGTAACCTTTAGCTTGCATTGAAGCAACTAATTCATCAACGCCCTTTTTAGTTCTGCAGAAGATAATACCAGCAGATGGATTATCAAGATCTATTAATCTGCAAAGAGCTTCTAATCTTTGAGAACCATTAACTTCAAAATAATTTTGAGTAATTGTAGAACCAGTTAATTCTTTTCTTGCAATAGCAACATGTTTAGCATCTTCTTTTAAATATTTTTTAGATAATTTCTTTATTTGTGGTGGCATTGTTGCTGAGAATAGCATAGTTTGTCTTTCTTCAGGAATGCTCTTCATTATTTCTTCCATATCATCAATGAATCCCATGTTTAACATTTCATCAGCTTCATCTAAAACTAAAAATTCTACAGAAGATAAAGGTAAATTGCCTCTTCTAATATGGTCTAAGACTCTACCTGGAGTTCCTACTACAATGTTAGCTTTTTTTAAATCTCTTGCTTGAATGTGAATTGGTGCACCACCATATACAGCAACTATATTTAATTTTTCGTACTTAGTTAATTTTACTAATTCATCATGTACTTGTATAGCTAATTCTCTTGTTGGAGCAAGAATTATTGACCCAATTGCATTTTTTACAGTTAAGTTATTGATTAAAGGTAAACCAAATGCAGCAGTTTTACCAGTACCAGTTTGTGCTTGACCGATTATATCAATACCTTCAAGTGCAACTGGAATTGCTTCAGCTTGAATTGGAGATGGTGTAATAAAACCTAAGTCGTCAATGGCTTTTACTAAAGTCTCCTTTAAGCCTAAATCAGTAAATTTTAAATTCGTCATATAATATCCTCTTTTTCATATATTTTTATTTATTTCAAATTATTTAAATAATTATCTCTCATCAATCGACTTTATTAAGTATATAGCAAAAATATAATTAATGCACTAAGTATTTATTGTAAAATTAGAAATACTAGTTTATTTTTAAGATAAGTAGCATTGAAAATGTTTTCTAAGGGGGAAATGAAAAATTCCAAAAAAATATAATTGACAATTTGATAAAAATAGTTCAAAATATGCAATGGAAATAGTCATTACTTAAATTTTAAATATTGTGTTATTGTGTCATGGAGTATGTGGGAAGTTTATCTACCTATGTACTCTATTTTTTTGTATAAAAAAAGATGAGCAAGCGCTCATCTTAAATATTAAGAAAGTTTAGATGAAATAATATCTTGAACCTTCTTATGTAATTCTTCTTGTTCTTCTCTATTTAAAGATGCTGTTTCAATAGCAGGATGTATATAAAGATTTACTATTGCAGGTTTAATCCATGGACCATTTCCATGTTCCATAATTTTATATGATCCATCTATAGTAACAGGAACTATTGGAGATTTAGATTTAGTAGCTAATTTGAAGCTTCCTGCTTTAAATTCTTTTATAGGACCACCCTTACTTCTAGTTCCTTCAGGAAATATTACTAAGGAATGGTTGTCCTTTAATAATTTAATACCTTTAATAATTGATTCACTAGATTTTCTTAAGTTACTTCTATCCATAAATACACAATGCATAAAAGTCATCCAAGTTTTTACTACAGGAATTTTTTCAACTTCAATTTTTGAAATAAATCCTATAACTCTAGGCATTTGGGTCATATATATAGGGATATCGAAATTTCCTTGATGGTTACCTACAAATAATACAGTTTTATCTTTAGGAATATTTTCAATGCCATGAACATTAATTTTAACACCAGCTAATTTTAATAAGGATTTAGCCCAGATATTAGTGCATTTATATATTAATGCTTCACTTTCCTCTATCTTATTTTTCTTTATTAAGTATTTTACTCTAAGTGAAAATGGTAAACTTATTAATAAGCTTAAAACAAACCATATGAACCATATTATAGTTCTAATCATAACTTTGTCACTCCTCAAATTTTAAATATTAATTAAAGTATACTATAAAGTATAGCGTTATAGTAGGATTTGTAAGGTAAAAAATAAACTAAATACTAATATATGAATATATTAATTTTAAAATGAATTTTTATATGGAGAAAATAACAATGTATAAATTTAATCCTAATAAATTAAAAGTAATATATAGGCAAGAAATAAATAAAAAATTATTAGAAACTCCAAGAAAATATACTTTAACCCATAGTGATAAAACTGCAAATTTATTTTTAACAATAGGAAAAACTTATGATTATAAAAGTATTAATTATAATATGAGAGATGAAGTTTTTGCATCTTGGGAAAAAGATGATAAATATTATTTAAAAGTTAAGCTAGAAGTTGATAATGGAGAATCACTTGTTAAGGTAATATTGAGAAATAAAATTTTTAGGGAGGAGTTACCCTTAGCACTTAAAGCGATTGTATATGGTGATAGACTTATGATTGAAAATAATAAATTTTTATATTATTCACATGTTATAGTATATTTTAAATCTAAAATTGAAAAATATAATAGTATAGAAGAGTGGGGAGTATTAGGTGATTATAAGTATAATGGTTAATATGTAGAAAAAATTGACATATAATTATAGTTGTAATAAAATATATTTATAGGGTTTGCTCTCATAGTTTAATGGATAGAATAGTCCCCTCCTAAGGGATAGATACAGGTTCGATTCCTGTTGGGAGTACCACATATAACAAATAAACGGCTTAAACACTAATGTTTAGCCGTTTTTGTTTTATAAAATACCGACATTTAACCGACATTTTTGTATAAAAAAATTAAATATCATCAAACATGATATCTAGTAAGTCGGCTGTTTTCTTTTCCATCTCGGGTATAACATGACTATAAGTATCCCATGTAATTTGGGTTGAAGTATGCCCAAGTCTTTTTGAAATAACTTTAATATTTTCACCTTTAAGTAACAATATAGTTGCATGAGTATGCCTTAATCCATGAATAGAGATTTTAGGAAGAGCTTTAGTATAATCTTCTAATGATTTATTAAACCTCTCTAGCTTCTTTGTAAAGTCCATAGATACGTTTCGAGGGTTACACATCTTATTATCCCTACTTAGTACAACAAAGCCCTTAGAATTGCTTTCAGATTGATTTAATTTATGATTAGTTAATACATTTACTAAGCTATTAGGTATAGAAATACTTCTAAAAGCTGAATTAGTCTTTAATATGCTAGTATGTATTAATTTATGATTTGTTTTATCTTGTATAACTTGCTCTCTAATATTTATAAATCCATTTTCTAGGTCTATATTATCCCATCTAAGACCACATAACTCACCAACACGTAAACCAGTAAGGCTTATTATTAATATAGGCATATAAAGCCAAGAATCCTTTATATATAACAGGAATGATTTTAATTGTTCTTCATTCCATACAATAACCTTTTCTTTTTCTTGTGATATTTTCTCAATATCAGTGGGAATATAATTAACTAGATTTAATTTTTTAGCATATTTATAACAACCAGTAAGAACCTCAATAATCTTTTTGGTGCTATTAGGCTTTAATCCACCATTTATAAGTTCATTATAAAATTGTTGCACTGTAGCAGTATTAAGGCGACCTATTTCAATATCTCCAAGATAAGGAATTATATAATTATCTATCCTAGATCTATAAGAAGTTTTAGTATTTATACTTAATGTTTTAGATTTGTATTCATTGTACCAAGCATTAATAAAATCTTTTAATAACACTTTATTATCAATAACATTTAGTCCGTTAGCAATATCAACACAAAATGAATTTGCATATGCTACAGCTTCTTTTTTAGTTTTAAATCCACTTTTAAATTTTCTCATTCTTTTTCCAGTAGAGGGATTACGACCAAGGTCTATAGTTACCTCCCATTTACCATTAGATAATTTCCTAAAACTAGCCATTCTGTAAGCTCCTTTCTATTTAGTAGAAAATTTAATCCTTTAAAAATAAAAACGCTTATATAGTCCAATATGAGGATTAAAAATAAAGTTGGAAAGTCACACTTTCAAAAGTGACTGATACTCACTTTAAAGTTAATATAATTTTATTTTTATAAATAGTTTACTCAATATTATTTTTAGATGACCCTGTAAAACATCGAGTCATCTCAAATCAAAATTTGATTTGAGGTTAATAAAAACCACCACGAGTTTAATAGATAAAGTAGGATATTCCCACTTTAGATGAGAAAAGGGGAATTTATACTTATCTATTGTTTAATTGTAGTTTATTTAATTTAATTTTCGGATGTCCTTATCTTGGACAGCATTTACACTTATCTATTGTTTAAATGTAGTGATATATTCATTTAACACTACTTAGAAGGTATTATTTCATTAATTGAAGTCAAAAAATTTCTTTTTGCAATATCATTAAAATTTTCATTAATCTTATTAGTATTATTAATGGTTTCTCTTTCTGCACTTTTTAATGAAACCAAGCGAGAAAAGATTATTGCTAATTCTTCAATATCTTCATCAGTTAAAAATGCTATGCTATCATTAGTTGACATTGATAAAATGAATTTAAAGAAAGTTTTATTGTCCATAGATGATGTTTTCCAAAAAAATAAGTCAAAGAAGTATTTTTCAAAAATAGAATTCATTTTCAAATCATATTCTTGTTCATCTTTTAATTCTACACCTATTCTATTTTTTATATCATTATTAAGTGCATTAATAACCCTTTCTCTTGGGTTGATATTAGAATAATCATTTACTAAATCGTTGAAGGTCATGTCTAATGCTTCAGATATTTTATTAATCATTTCTAAACTAGGTTTTCTTCTGTTATTTTCATAATTTTGAATAGTTATAGTGCTTACATCAAGCTTTTCAGCTAATGCCTTTTGAGTTAAGCCTTTTTCGTTCCTAGCTTCTTTTATTCTATTTCCAATTTCCAATATTCTTTTTTTAGCTTCCAAATATATCACCTCTAAATATATTTTACTTTAACACTAACAAAATGTATATAAAAATTTGAAAAAATATATTGACACTAACAAATAGAAAGTGTATATTGTTTATATAAACTAACATAGTGTTAGTTTGAGGAGGTGTGGAGATGTTAGCTTTAAAAGTTGCAAGGGTAAAAAGAGGATTAACACAAGAAGGATTATCTAAAATTTCAGGTGTAGGTAGAGTTACTATTTCAAATATAGAAAGAGGTAAGCAGTCAGTATTAGATACACCAGCAGGAACATTATTAAAAATTGCTGAGGCTTTGGACACAGATATAACAACATTATTCTTTAGTGATAATGACTAAATGTAGGTATCTGTTAAGTAGATATCTAAAATCGGTATAAACGATTTTGAAAATCAAATTTTGGATAGTCGGATAGGGTATATATGCATATCTAAATATCTAATACCCACTTGTGGGAATGAAAAATCATATCTAAATGACACTACAGAGTAAGACAGAAGTAAAGTGAAATACTTTATAAGAAATGGACAAGCTCCACTATAAAATCACACTATAGTGGTTCTAAGTAGATGTATTGGAAAGAATAAATAATTAAATTATGGAGGGAGATAAAATGACAAGTAATAGAAATTGGCTTACAACTGATGAAACAGCAGAATATTTAGGAGTCACACCAGCATATGTAAGAGAATTGCTTAATAGAGGGCAGTATGATAGCACTATAAAGCTTAAAGGTACTAAATGTGGTAAAGAATGGCGAATAGATAAAAAGAGTGTTAATGACTATCTAGGAATAGAAATTGATGAAAATAATTATAATAAAGATTTATATATTAAAGAGCTTGAAGGAAAGGTTAAGTTGTATGAAAGCAAATTACAAGCATTTGAAGTTTTAGCAGTAACATTACAAGGATTAGTAGGGAATATCAAGGAAGGGAATTAAAAGCATGAATATTAAGATATTAAGTTTATATATAGAAAACTGTAAGAGCATGGGTAAAGAGCCCACATGGGAAAATTTAAGACTATTTAATAAGGTGTTTAAGTAGGTGAGAACTTGAATACTCCTTATCATAAAATAGATTCAAGAATACTTGAATATGACATAAACAGTGTAGAGTTTAAGTTTGGTATATGGATTACTAAAAAAGAATTTGGACAAAGGTTAAATCATAATAATCCATTACCCAAAGGACAGTTTTTTATGAGTGTTAGAGTTGTTGCTAAAGATATAGAAATTACTGAAAAGATTGCTAGGAGATTAATAAAGCAGTTTACAAAGCTAGATATAATAAGGCTTGTAGCGAGTTCTAAAAATCCAAAACAAGGGTCAATTTATGAGTATTTAGTACAAGTTGAAGAGGGCACAGTAAAAGGCACAGTAAAAGCACAGTTAGGGCACAGTAAAAGTGAGAAAATAAGCACTTTAGAAGAGGATAAAGGGCACAGTAATGGCACACAAGAGGGCACAGTAAAGGGCACATCTAAAAAGAAAAGTAAAATAAAAGAAAATATATATAATAGTATTTTTGACTTTTGGATTAGTAAAAATATAAAAAAGCATAGAAGTCTAACAAATGAAATGAAAAAGTCTATAGATAAATCAATAAAGGATTATTCTGAAAGTGAAATATTAGAAGCTATTAATAATTATAGCGTTATGTATAATGATTCAGCATATCAGTGGTGTAGTCATCAATGGGGGTTAAATGAATTTTTAGTTAGAAAGGATAAAGACGGAATAAGACAAATAGGTATGTTTTTAAATGATGGTAGTAAGTATTTGAATTATTTATCGTGGAAATCAAAGAATAATCCCCAACAAACTGGGGAAAAAGACATAGGGGATTTAATGGAGCAGTTAATGGCAAATAGGGAGGAATAATGGATAGAGATAAATTATATAGTATGGAAGTTGAAGAGCAAATATTGGGTATATCAATATGTGAAACTAAATGCTTTATTCAAGTGATGGAATTAAAGGTAAAAGAGAGTGACTTTTATTTTGATAGAAATAAGATACTTTTTAATGCAATAAAAACAGTATTTAGAGAAAAGCAAACAACAGATTTTGTAATATTAGCAGAATATTTAAAGAAAAATAATACTTTAGATAAGGTTGGTGGTATTACTAAAATTAGTGATTTGATGGGTGGAGTAATAACAACCAGTAATATAAAAGCTTATGTTGAAGCATTAAAAGAATATAGTCAAAAAAGATATTTAATTAATATATCTAAGAGTATTCAATTAAATATAGATAAAAGTCCCGAAGAGATTCAACAAGTTGTTAATACATTAATAGTTGATATGACAACGGAATCATCAACAGAAACTGTAGAAGGTCAAGAGGAAGAATATTTAAATGTACTAGATAAAAGAATGAAAGGAGAAATAAATCCATTAAGAACAGGGTTAAGGGATTTAGATAATAACATAACTGGTTTTAGTGGTGGTGATCTTGTAACAATATTTGCTTTTAGTGGAGTAGGTAAAACTACATTAGCGACTCAAATAGCATTAAATGTTATACGACAAAAAAAGAGAGTATTATTTTTTAGTCTTGAAATGCCGAAAGAACAGATAAGGGATAGAATAATATCAAATTTAACTAATATACCGTTTAGAAATATAAAATATGGCAGATTACAAGATGAAGAGTTAAATAAAGTAATAATGGCAAATGGTTATTTATCTAGAGATAAAGGATTGTTGGTAAGTGAAGAAGATGAGCTGGTAGATATAACAAGTAAAATACAATATGAAGTTCTGAAAAATAATATTGATATTGTTTTTATAGACTACATAAACTTAGTTAATATTACAGGTAATAACAAAGAAGAACATCAAAGGATAACTGAATGTACAAGATTATTTAAAAAACTTGCTAAAAGTATTAAAAAGCCAATAGTTATATTAGCACAAGGAAAGCAAGAATCAGCCCATAAAATGCAAAATAAAAATATAGCTTTATGGGATAAGGTAGCAGTTAATGACATAGCTGGTGGAGCTTCTATATATAGAGATAGTGACATAGTTTTAGGTATGTATAGAAATGTAGAATTAGATAATAAGTTAGTAAGAGATTATTTAGTAAAAGAGAATGAAAAAAATATAGACTATAATTCTCCTTTAGCTGATAAAAACCCCGAATGTGTAAATATATTAATTAAGAAGAGTAGAGCAAGTAAAAAGGATATATTAAATTTTAGATGGAAAGCTGAAAGTTATAGAATAAACAATTGGTAATAGTAGGGGAAGGGAATGGAGAAAAATAATAATTATGTATTAGAAAATAAAGTTTTGGATATAGGTAAAAAGTATAAAAATGCGGACAAGCCTATAAAAATAGAAGTTGGAAAATTAATGTTAGGGAAAATAAGAAAATTTAAAAAGAAAAAAAGCTTATAGATACTATCAATATCTATAAGCAAGGAGCTATCCATAGGATAACCTAAAGTATCGCAACTTAAGTTTATCCTATAAGCTTCTAAATAATCAAGAGTAAAATAAAGGAGATATAAGATAATGACTAATTTAGAAATACTAAAAAATGAGTATTTGCAATTATGCGATGAATTTGATAGAGCAAGTGAGTATATGCACAGTATAGGTAGAAAAATTAGAGAAAAGAGAAAAGAGATAGAAGAATTAGAATCAAGAAAGTATTTTAAATATAATGGAGAAAAATACAAGGTTTTATATGAAAAGTTAGATAAACCGTATAGAAGTCTTCTATTAAGAGATAGAAGAGATGGAACTTTAGTAATAAAAATTGATAATAGGCTAAATTCAAAAGAAAAGCAAGAGGAATTACATATAATTTTAAAAAGAAAGAAATGTCTTGCATATTTTTAGGGGAAAATAATGATGAAAATACAAATTAGATATGAGAATGAAATAGAAAAGGTTAAAATATTAGAAGTTTTATCTAAAGGAATTAAGATAAATAAAATTAGTAAACCAAGTAAGACAGGTAGATATTATAGGGTTTATGTAGATATAGAGTAGTTACTATATTTAATATCGAAGTAACTACAGAAGGCGAAATTTATGTCAGAGAATGAGAAAAAAGTTTTATGAGTTATTGAGTGAAATTATTTTAAAAAGGTGATTCTATGATTAGGAAAAAGGAATTTAAAATATTATTAGATAAATTGCTACAGAAGGAATTAGAGGAATTAAGAAAAAGATTTAGACCATATAAGAGAAAGCTATTTTTAAGAAATAAAGTTATTATTGATTTGGATTTAAGGTGTAAAAGGAAAAATACTCTTGGGTATTACGAGAACACAAGAGCAAATGAAAGACAATGGAAATATGAGCATAAGATATTTTTAACTAAGCTATCAAGAAGTTATTATGAAATGTATTGTAATGATTTTAATGATAAGAAAAGAGGAATTGAATGTTTAAGGGAAACAATAAGACATGAATTAATCCATGCTTTTGTATATGAAGAATTTGACGAATGGGAAATGATAGAAGGGTGTAATAGAGATTATTCTCCTATATTTTTAGCATGCCTTCATTGGAGTGGTTTGGATTCACCATATCCATATACAAATAAATTTAAAGAAAGTGATTTATATAAAAATATAGAAAAGTGTAAAAATTACGATATGGTGTATATGTATTTAGTTCATTATATTGGTGATATAGAAAGAAGTGTAAGAAAAATAAATGAAAAGTTAAATAGTGATTCTAATAATTATAAAAATTTAAAGATATCATTTAATTATTATGAAGCAGGAATTATTAAAAAAACTTATTCGAGTTGTACTGTAAGAAGAAAAAAGGATAATGGAATGTGTATAGGGAAAGCTGTTGAAATGGACTTAGGAATAGGATTTCTAGTTACCCCAAATGATATAGAATTAAATTATGAAAGAAAGTTTAATAATAATTCAATGGCAACAATTCATTTAGAAACAGCA
>OCPQ01001188.1_pt1 | contig 12032 bp, 7 predicted proteins | sample 1538251 | NCBI WGS metagenome assembly OCPQ01 (sample SAMEA2580249, study PRJEB22360) | human gut metagenome | biome: human gut; feature: human-associated habitat; material: faeces | place: Denmark | collected 2008/2010 | reverse complement strand
GACGGGAAATTTGCAAGCAGATGGCGTGCAAAGTCGCCAGACGCTCTTTGTGCGGTATTGCCTCAAATCAATCATTTACATGATAATGCCGCAGATAAAGGAGAATTTACTATGCCAAATCAACCGGAACGTTTCCGTGACACCAGTCTGCCTATTATTGAACGGGTGAAAGACCTGCTTTCCCGTCTGACCATAGAAGAAAAGATCCACCTGCTCTCCACCCATCAGCTGCCTGTGGAACGGCTGGGCATCGGAGAATGGTATGTGGGTCAGGAAGTGGCACGGGGCTATGTTTCCCGCGAAAAGACAGAGCCGTCTACCGTGTTCCCGCAGCCGATCGGGCTGGCTTCTACCTTTGACCCGAACCTCATGGAACAGCTGGGGGAAATTGCCGGCGAAGAAGCCCGCTATTACCACCGGAAAGACCCCAAGGGGCACCTGATGCTCTGGGGACCTACAGTCGATCCGGAACGTGATCCCCGCTGGGGACGCACAGAGGAGGGCTACGGCGAAGACCCGTTTCTGATCGGAGAAATGACCACCGCCTATACGCAGGGCATGGCCGGTGACCACCCGACATACCGCCGTGTGATCCCCACACTGAAACACTTTTGTGCCAACAACAACGAAAAAGAACGGAACAACTGTTCTTCCAACGTCACCCCGCGAACACTGCGGGAATACTATTACCGTGCCTTTGAAGCTTCTATCGTCCGCGGCGGCACAGGCTCTATGATGACGGCTTATAATGAGCTAAACGGCGTTCCCGCCTGCATGAATCCCGACCTGAAAACGCTGGTAAAAAAGCAGTGGGGGCTGGAATTCATTGTGACAGACGGAGCAGATTTTTCCCAGAATGTGCTGTCACACCATTCTCACGCCACCCATGCAGAGGCTCTTGCCGCCTGCCTGAAAAACGGCAATGATGTGATGACCGATGAAGCAGACATGGTGGCGGCAGCAGCCAGAGATGCACTGGACAGAGGGCTGCTGACAGAAGCCGACATTGACCGTGCTGTGGGGAATTCTCTCTCCGGACGGTTCCGGCTGGGAGAATTTGACGGGGACAGCTGTCCCTATAACACCGAGCCGGCGGAAACGGACACGCTGCTGCACCGTGCAGTGAACCGCTGTGCTGCCATGGAACAGATGTGTCTGCTCCATAACCGCGGGATCCTGCCGCTGCAATTGCAGCCTGATGCCAGGGTCGCTGTGATCGGGCCGCTGGGAAACGAGAACTATCGGGACTGGTACACCGGCGTTTCTTCCTATGCCGTACCGATTTTGGAGGGACTGCGGCAGCAGCTGGGGGCAGAAAACGTGCTGTTTGATGACGGTTATTCTGTGGTCGCCCTTCAGTCTGTGGAAACTGGAAAGTACTGCACCGTTTCTGCGGACGGTACGCTCCGTGCGGCAGCAGAACAGATCGGCGAACGGGAAACCTTTTTGCTTCACGACTGGGATTTTGGCAGCATGAATCTCCGTGCCTGCTGCAACGGCAAGTACGTCACCGAAAACGGCACCTATCGGGCAGTCAGCGATACGCCCTATGAGTGGTTCATTCGGGAATGGCTCAAACCGGAGCCGTATGGAGATGCCATGCGGTTTGGCAGCTGGCATGATCGTCCTATGGACATCGCACTGCAGCCGGACGGCACGCTCCGTGCAGTTTCTCACGGAAAGCCCACACCAGACCGGCTGTTCCGGCTGGTGCCGGTGGAGGACGGCGTCACCCGTGCGGCGGCTCTGGCGAAACAGGCGGACGTGGTCATTCTCTGTCTGGGCAACCACCCCATGCAGGTAGCACGGGAGTGCTACGACCGTCCCAATCTGGAACTGCCGGCACATCAGAAAAACTTGCTGCGTGCTGTGCAGGCTGCCAATCCCAACACCGTGCTGACTGTGGTTTCCAGCTATCCCTATGCTCTGGGGGAAGCGATGGAACTGCTGCCGGCGATTCTCTATACCACCCATGCCGGACCGGAACTGGGCAACGCCGTAGCGGATACGCTGCTGGGAAAAAACAATCCGGCGGCACGCTGTCCGATCACATGGTATCGTTCCGCACAAGATCTGCCGGACATCATGGAATATGACATCATTTCGGCAGAGCGTACCTATTTATATGACACGGTTGAACCGCTGTTCCCCTTTGGGCATGGTTTGTCCTATTCCAGTTTCGTCTACCGTGATTTTACTGCGGAGGAGAAGCCGGAAGGCATGCTGTTCCGGCTGACTGTAGAAAATACCTCTCAGCGGGACGGGGATGAAGTGGTACAGCTTTACTATCGGGCACTGCACCCTCGTGTCAAGCGTCCGCTCCGACAGCTGTGCGGCTTCCAGCGAGTACCAGTGCCGGCAAATACAGCGGTGCCGGTGACAATTTTTGTTCCGTGGTACGCTTTGGAATACTATGACGTGACACAGGAAAAAATGCTGGTGGAACAGGGCGAGTACCGCTTTTCTGCGGGGGCATCTTCCGCGGACATTCGGCAAGAATTGGAATGCACAGTTTCCGGTGAAGTGATCCCACCGCGAAACCTCTCCCATTCTATCTGCATCAAGAACTATGACAGCAAGCACGGCATAGAAATCACTCTGCGATTCTCGTACCGGAAGAACGACTGGTACGGCTGCACCAATGACTGGGGCGGCAGTTTTACCTTTGCCGATGCAGATTTTGCCGGCTATACCAAGGCAGAACTGTGGGCAGCAGCACCTTGTTCGCAGGCAGGTGTTACCATCTACGCAGGAGAACAGCAGCTGGGCAGTGTGGAGATCCTGCCTTCTCGCAGCATGGACGATTTCCAGCTGTACACGATCCCGCTGAAGCCCTATACCGGACAGGCAGACCTGCGGCTGGAAATCACCGGCATGGCAAGTGTGTACCGGATTCAGCTGGGTTGAGGCAATACCTGGGCTTGTTTGAAAAAGGGAATTCTCTCCTAACGGAAACACTGCATAAAGCCACACATGACGCTCCGCCTTTCCCACAGCTCTCATACCTCCCCAAAAGCAAAAAAAGGCAGACCACGGTCTGTCTTTTTTTCTTTCTTCAAAGCATGGATATTCCATTGCGTGCAATTTTTTCCGCCTGCTTTTTCAGACGAAGTTCCCGAAAAAAATCCCGCAGGATCTGGGCACATTCCGCCTGCAATAAACCGGCATGTACCTCCGGTGTCCAGTTGTAGGGCAGAGTGAACAGCTGTTCCACCGAATCCACTGCCCCGCCCTTGGGGTCGGCTGTGCCATAGACCACCTGTTCCAGACGGGCATGCAAAATCGCTCCCGCACACATGGGGCAAGGTTCCAGCGTCACGTACAGAGCACTGTCCAGCAGCCGCCAGCCGCCCAGTGTCCGGCTCGCCGCATCGATCGCCATGATTTCTGCATGAGCAAGAGGCGAACGGTCTGCTTCCCGCCGGTTATATCCCTCGCCGATGATCCGTCCGGTGGATTTCTGCACCACCACTGCCCCCACAGGAACTTCGCCCATTGCCGCAGCCTGTGCTGCCAGTTCCAGAGCACGCATCATGTACCGTGCCTTGGGGACAAATCCGGTTTCCGTCAAAAAATCACCTCGATCACCATCAGAATCACACAGAGGATCAGCACAATGCTCAGCGGTCCCACATGCATCACCGTATAGAGCCGTTCCCGCAGGGTCAGGTAATGCTTCTGTGTCAGCAGGGCGGGATTTTTACGGGTGGGACGAATGGACAGCAGGCAGAGCAGAATTCCCGCTATCAGCACGAGAAACAGAAACAGCAGGCAATACGACTGCCAAAACGACGACTGCCAGATCTCCATTGCAAACAACCCGAACAGCATCACATGGTACAGCAGCCGGCAGAATATAGCCGGTACCACAGAACCACTCCGCAGAACGGCGACACCGGAAACCAGCGAAAAAGTCAGTTCCATCAATATCGTGGTGCAGCTATGGGACAGACAAACTGCGACAACTGCTGTCAGGATCACCGCATCCCAGTCCCCGAACTGCCGCAGCACATGGAGCATATCCCCATGCAGAAGCAGTTCTTTGCAGATGCTGATCGCCAGCACTTCAAAAACCAGATAAACGATCTGGTAAGAACGCCGCATATACGAAACGGTGTAATACGCTTCCCCCAGCGTACTGCTGCTCAGAAAATTCACCGGCGAAAACAGCAGCCACACATTAGCGACCGCAAAAACGATCAGTGTCACCGCAATAGCAGCCGGAAACTCCCGCGGTGAATCCAGCTTCCAGTGATACGCCACACGCCGCGGCATGCGGAAACAGCACCGGAGGATCAGCACAGGCACCATGAATTTCAGCACCGTCTTGCACATCAGAATGACCAGAACCGCCGTCTGGTTGCCGTAAACAGTGCCGTCACTGTAGCAATAGCCTACGTCCATTCCGGCTATCTGAGCGATGCCCATCAGGATCGCTGTCAGCAGGTTTTCGATCAGCAGATAGGCAAATATCGCCATGCCGATCACCATGGTGATCTGTATGAGCGACCGCCGTTCTTCCGCAGCCGGGTCTGGTTCATGAAACCCTTTTCCCTCGATGTAAACCGCTTCTTTTTTCTGTTTCTTGCAGCGAAAGGCATATGGGTTATCTTCTTTGTTCCGCCATGCACGGAATGCATGATTATATGCTTCCGAAACATTGCTGTAGTTGGAATCTGCAATCACGTCCACCGTATCCGAAACGGCAGCAGAAGGCTTCTCCAGATTTTGTAATTTCATATGTTATTACGCTCCCCTCAAGCGTCATCTCAAACGGAAACGCCCTTCTCCGCGGCATTTCCTTTCAGGGAACACTGCATAAAGCCCGCCTGACGGCTTTGCACGCAATCTACGTACAGATTTTCCGTCATATTGCCCAGAAATCCCTTGCCAGACAACTGCGTTCGAGGCAGGATTCTGCTCGAGAACAAAGGCGTGTCGCACTAAGATTGATTGCGACCATACAGTCTGCCTACGGAATTTCTGTGTAATCTGCCGAAAAATCTGAATACACATCTTACGCACAAGCTTTATGCAGTGTTCCCTTTCATTCTTCACAATTTTTTTGCCGTGTGCCCTGTGCACAACGGAACAACATTTTTGGTTGTATATCAAATTGCTATGATTTTTCCCATTTTTTCTACTCTTATTATACCATGCCACCGAAAATGATGGTTTAGTGAAGTGGAAATAATATCGTTATGTTTTTTGAAACCTTCATATCAGCTTTGTGTATAAGATGAATAAATGACAACAGGACATAAAAAGCAACAGGAATCGTGGGGTTCGCGGGGAATGTTTGAGAGGAGATGCCTTGAAAAAAGCCTCCTCCCTTGCGAATATCTGTCATTTCGCAAGGGAGGAGGCTTATCGATAAGAGGAAATCAGTTTTGGTAAGGCAATTTGTCAACGATATGCACCAAAAATTGCATCAGCACAACGGCATCATCGCTGCCAACTTCGCTGTCGCCGTTGCAGTCGGCATTTTTCTTAGTGGCATCGTCCAGCATAACCGCACCAGCACAGGCTTTGTTCAGCAGGACTGCATCGGTGATGTCCACTCGTCCGTCGAGGTTGAGGTCGCCGTAGAGGGCGGTGGGTTCGGTTTGGGCGGAAGATGTGGTGGTTTGGTTGGTAGTTGCAGTGGTCTGTTTTGCTGTGGTAGTTTCGGTTTGTTTTGCAGTAGTGGCAGTGGTTTGCTCTGCCGTGGTGGTTGTGCTTTGTTTTGTCGTAGTTGCGGTAGTTTGCTTTGTTACGGTAGTTTCAGTCTGCTTTGCAGTGGTTGTGGTTTGTTCTGGTGTGGTAGTCGTTGTTTGTTCGGTGGTAGTCGTGGTAGTTTGTTTTGCAGTAGTGGTAGTTTCTGTAGTTGTGTCTGTGGTTGTCGTGGTAACAATACTGTTCAAGGACACAAAGGGAATCTCTTTTTCTGCCGCATAAGTTTCCGCATATGAACCGGTATAGCCGTAAATGGTCAGATCGCTACAGCTTTTAAAAACGTTATAATCGATTTTTGTCACACTGTCTGGTATGATGATTTCAGTCAGGCTAACGCAATTGTCAAAAGTCATAGCATCAATGCTCGTCATGCCATTTGGAATCGTGATCTTGGTCAAATTTGTACAATCGCCAAAAGCAAGTATGCCGATATTGGTTATGCTGTCTGGCAGAGTAATTGTTGTCAGATTGGTACAGCCATAGAATGCATTGCCATGAATACTTGTCACACTATCCGGCACGACAACACTTGTCAAGGCAGTACAATTGTTGAAAGCACCTATATTGATCGTCACAACATCTTCAGGAATTACAACATCACCAGCACAAGTACTTCCGTCAATCAAAAGATGATTGATAATTACCAATGGATTTTCTTTCTGTCTTGCTGCCAGCCAAGCAGTGCCGTAAAAAGCTTTGTTCTCTATACTAGTCACGCTGTCTGGTATCGTAATTTCAGACAAATTGGTACAGTTTTCAAAGGTGTTATGTGCAATTGTAGTCATGCTACTCGGGAGAGTTACAGCAGTCAGACCAGTGCAATTTTCAAAAGCCAACCCTGCTATTGCAGTAACGCTATCCGGTATTGTGATTTTCTTCAGTCCAGTACAATTCAAAAAGGCACTAGTTCCGACACTTGTCATGCCGTCCGGCAGCACAACCTCAGTCAGACCTGCACAGTCTACAAAAGCATACTCATCTATACTGGTCAGGCTGTTTGGCATGGTAATCTTTTCTAATTTTGTGCATGCCTTAAACGCATAACGTCCAATGTTTGTTACGCTATCCGGTATAGTGATTTCCGCCAAACTGGTACAGTTAGAAAAAGTATATTCTCCAATACTTGTCATACTGTTGGATAGGGTAACATCAGCCAAATTTGTACAATCTGAAAAAATGATTTCCTCCATGCTTGTCACACTGTTTGGAATCGTGATCTCTGTCAAACTGGTACAACCAGAAAAGGCAGCTTGTCCAATGCTCGTTACGCTGTCCGGTATGGTAATTGCAGACAAACTGGTGCAGCCCGAAAAAGTATATCCTCCAACACTGGTCAAGTGATCGGATAGTGTAATGCTTTCCAAGTTGGTACAATTCGAAAAAACAAAACCGCCAATATCTGTGACACTGTTCGGTATAGCGATCTTTGTCAGACTGGTACAGCCGGAAAAAGCACTTTCACCAATGCTTGTTACGCTGTCTGGTATGGTGATTGCAGTCAGATTCTCAAGATTTGAAAATGCATTTCCTTCAAAGCTTGTCACACTATCCGGTATAGTAATCGCAGTCAAATCACTGCACCCATAAAAAGCATTTTTTGCAATACTTGTTACGCGTTTTCCGTCAATTCTTGCCGGAATTTCTACTGATTCTACAGTTTCATTGCAGCCGGAAATCTTTACTTCATCGGTATCTGTCACGCTATAGTACAAGTCCCCGTAGGTGCCGTCATAAGAATTTATCACATATGCACTTGCGGTGAATACTGTCTCCACGCTCTCCAACATGTTCTGCACCCCAGACACGCCAACACTACCCAGACAGAGCACGCCGGCAGTCACAGCTGCAAGCACTTTTTTCCACAGCTTCATCTTCATTCCTCCGTTTTTCTTTTGTTGCAAATTGTCTGTTTTTATTATAGCATGTCAACTTAAAAAAGTCAAATGCCTTTTCATAAATTTCCAGTTTTGTAGAACATTCTGCTATTGTCCAAGTGATTTTTCCATGTCTTCCGCGAATTTCCCCCTTCGAATTCTTCCAAAATTCCAACAAATATACAAAAAGTCAGCTTTAAATCAAACCTGCATTGTCAAAAACAGAGAAATCATTACAAATATATTGCATCGTTTTCAATGACGTAATATAATAAAAGCAGGAAAATTCTGCCGGAAACTCGCAGAACATGGGCAGCTGTGTTCTGCTTTTTCTTTCCCTGGAATTTGTCGAATCGTGTCGAAAAAAGGAGAATCCACCATGAAAACCGCATTCCAAAAAAAGCATATAGTATCCTGACGGCACTGGTGCTGCTGCTGACAGCATGCACCGGTGCCGTTTTCAGCAGTAGTCGGGCAGCGGCTCTGGAACTGGAGGGTACCGGCAAGGCGGACAACCCTTACTTGCTCTCAACCGCCGCAGAACTGCTGGAGTTTGCGGAAAAGGCAGCGGCTGATCCCAACATTTGTGCAATGCTGACGGCGGATATTTCGCTGGAAGGAGAAACTTGGACACCGATTGGCTCCTATGCCGGCACTTTTGACGGCAATTATCACTGCATTTCGAATTTGCAGTGCAGCGGCGGCAGCAACTTGGGCATGTTTGCAAAGCTGTCCGGAACGGTACAGAAACTGGGGCTGACCAACGTACATATCCAAGGGAAAAATACTGTCGGCGGAATTGCGGCTCTATGCAGCGGGACGATCACAGATTCGTTTTGTGAGGGTGATATTACTGCCAGCCGCGACTTTGCCGGCGGTCTGGCAGGGCAATTTCAAGCGGGAGCCGTTGTGCAAAACGCCTACCACATCGGCACAGTTACCGCAAAGGGCACAGTCGGCGGTCTTGCCGGACGAAGCGATGCACCGTTGCAAAACTGCTACCATATCGGAACAGTTGCAAAAACAGACGCTGCTTCCGAAGATTCTGCCGGCATGCTGGTGGGCAGACTGGGAGATATGTCAGAAACGCAATTGCAGAATTGTTTCTACACAGCGGGAAATTATTCTGCGGTTGGACGAGATTACATAGAACCAGAGGGCATGCAGCAGGCAGAGGAGAATTTCCAGAACGGCATTGTTGCCGAACTGATGAATGCCGGCGGCGATATGTGGTGTGTCCGCGAGGGGAAAACTGTACTGAAAGAATTCGCGAACAATACTTCAGCAGCTACCACCACAACGGAGGGAACTACAACTTCTGATACAACGAACACGGCTGCTTTGGCAACAACAACTTCTGCCACTACAAGTTCAGCTACTTCGACAACAACAACTTCCGATACTACAAGTACAACCACTTCAACAGCGACAACTTCCATCACAAGCACGACCGCTTCGACAGCCACGACTTCTACTACTACAAGCACAACCGCTTCGACAACGACAACTTCCACCACAACAAGCACAACGGCTTCGACTACCGCAACTTCCACTGTCACAAGCACGACCACTTCGAAAACCACGACTTCCACCACCACAAGCACAACAACTTTAAAAACCACGACTTCCACTGCCACAAGCACAACTACTTTAAAAACCACGACTTCCACCACAACAAGCACGACCGCTTCGACAACCACGACTTCCACCACCACAAGCACAACTGCTTCGACAACAACAACTTCCGCCACTACAAGCACAGCTACTTCAACAACGACTACTTCCACCACAAGCACGACCGCTTCGACAACTACAACTTCCGATACTACAAGCACAGCTGCTTCAACTACCGCAACTTCCACTGTCACAAGCACAACCACTTCGGCAACGACAACTTCCACTGTCACAAGTACAACCGCTTCGACAACCACGACTTCCACCACCACAAGCACGACCGCTTCGAAAACTACGACTTCCACCACCACAAGCACGACCACTTCAACAACCACGACTTCCACAACTACAAGCACGACCACTTCAACAACCGCGACTTCCACCACTACAAGCACGACCACTTTAACAACCGCAACTTCCACCACTACAAACACGACCACTTCGAAAACCACGACTTCCACAACTACGAATACAACAGCTGCTTCAACAACGACTACTTCCACCACTACAAGCACGACTACTTCGATAACGACTACTTCTACCACCACAAATACAACCGCTTCAACAACCGCAACTTCTACTACTACAAGCACGACCACTTCAACAACTACAACTTCCACCACCACAAACACGACCACTTCAACAACCGCAACTTCTACTACTACAAGCACGACTGCTTCGAGAACCACGACTTCCACCACAACAAGCACGACTACTTCCGCTACTACAAGTACAACCACTTCGACAACTACAACTTTCATCACCACAAGCACAACCACTTCAACAACCACAATTTCCACCACTACAAGCACAACGGCTTCAACAATCGCGACTTCCACAACTACAAGCACGACCACTTCAACAACCGCAACTTCCACAACTACAAGCACGACCGCTTCGAAAACTACGACTTCCACAACTACAAGCACGACTGCTTCGAAAACCACGACTTCCACTGCCACAAGCACGACCACTTCAACAACCACAACTTCTACTACCACAAGCACGACTGCTTCGGCAACGACAATTTCCGCTACAGCAAGTACAACCACTTTAAAAACCACGACTTCCACCACAACAAGCACGACCACTTCGAAAACCACGACTTCCACTGCCACAAGCACGACCACTTCAACAACCGCAACTTCTACTACTACAAGCACAACTGCTTCAACAACCACTACTTCCGCCACCACAAACACAACAGTTTCAACAACGACAATTTCCACTACCACAAGCACAACTGCTTCAACAACGACTACTTCCACAACTACAAGCACAGCGGCTTCAACAACGACTACTTCCACCACCACAAGCACAACGACTTCAACAACCACAACTTCCACCACAACCACCATACCCCCTGACGAAAATTTCCCGCAGATCACAGGCGATGCAGACCGCAATGGTCGGGTGGACTCCACAGATGTTTACATGGTAATGCTGTATTGTGCATATCACGGTGCCGGCTATCACGATTACACCTTCACGGAATATCCGGAGATCGAAGCCGCTCTGCTGACCAAGCTGGACGTCAACGGAGACGGCTCCATTGACACTATCGATGTCTATTTTATACTCCGCTACGTTGCCTATCAGGGAGCCGGCATTCCGACAGACTGGGACGAACTGTACGAAAAGCATATTTTGCAATATTGCCCAGAATATTCTTTAGATGTTTTTAAATTGTACCCACAATCTTTTTACATCACCACACAGAAAAAGTGTATAATAAAATAAGTTGTAAACAAAAAACGAAAAACAAGAAAGGACAAGCAAACACACATGAAAAAACTAATTACACTTCTGCACGGTTTCTGTATGGCACTGGCAGACAGTGTCCCCGGCGTTTCCGGCGGCACGATCGCATTCCTCATGGGCTTCTATGACAACTTTATCGGTTCCCTGAACGCCCTGATCTCCGGCAGCAAGCAAGAACGCATCCAGGCTGTCAAGTACCTCATCAAGCTGGGCATCGGCTGGGTGATCGGCTTCTGCTCCTCGGTGCTGGTGCTGGCAAATGTCTTTGAATCCCATATCTATCGGGTATCCTCCCTGTTCATCGGCTTCATCATCTTCGCGATTCCGGTCGTGATCTACGAGGAAAAAAAGGTACTGAAAGACCGCTGGAAAATGAGCTTCTTCGTCCTCATCGGCATGGCATTCGTGGTGGCGATCACCTATGCCAACACTTTTGTAGGCGGCGGAAAAGATCTGAGTAATCCCGACATCGGCATGTACATCTACGCATTCTTCGTGGGAGCCGTTGCGATCTGTGCCATGGTTCTGCCGGGCATTTCCGGTTCCACGCTGCTGCTGATCTTCGGGCTGTACATTCCGATCATTAACGGCATTCACGACCTGCTCCACTTGAATTTCCACATGCTGCCCATTCTGATCGTCTTTGGGCTGGGTGTCATTACCGGCATCATCAGCATTATCAAGCTGATCCAGAACGCCCTGACCAAACACCGCGGGGCTACGGTATATCTGATCATCGGCATGATGCTGGGTTCCCTGTACTCCGTCTTTATGGGACCTACCACGCTGGAAAATCCGCAGCCGGCAATGGGACTGCACACGTTCAGCATTGTGTTCTTCCTCATCGGCGGCGTAGTCATTCTGGGCATGCAGGGCTTGAAAATGCTCTCGGATAAGAACAGCACCCCTGCCAATGAGCCAAAAGCAGAAGTGCAGGCAAAGTAAAGGCAATACCGCACAAAGAGCGTCTGGCGACTTTGCACGCCATCTGCTTGCAAATTTCCCGTC
>OCPQ01001181.1_pt1 | contig 12085 bp, 8 predicted proteins | sample 1538251 | NCBI WGS metagenome assembly OCPQ01 (sample SAMEA2580249, study PRJEB22360) | human gut metagenome | biome: human gut; feature: human-associated habitat; material: faeces | place: Denmark | collected 2008/2010 | reverse complement strand
GAGCGTTTGCGGCCGCGGGCGGAACGTAACTTGAGTCGACCAGCCGCTCGAAGCCGGACAGGTCGGGGACATCGGGGCCGTCGGGCACTGGATCGACCAGATCGGCCACCGAGGCCCGCGGCGCCGGTTTGGAAGGCGCCGGGGCGACGTCGGGCACGCGCACGACCGGGGGCACCTCCACCACGGGAGGCACCGACACTTTCGCCGAGGCGGCCACGAACACTTCGCCGCAGTTCTCGCAGAACGCGGCGTCGTCACGATTATCGAATGAGCAGTGAGGGCATTTCATCGACGTTCTCCTCATTGATTGCACAGATAAGGAAAATTGTACCCGATTATTCTGAATATAGCCCCCATATCCAGCAACAACAAAGTTACTGGTTCGCCCAAGGAAGTCAGCGAGGGTCCGACAGGCGCCTAGGCCCCTTCCCCGTAGCCGAATCTTCGGATCTGGTTGGCGTCTCGGCGCCAGTTCTTGCGTACCTTCACCGACAGATCCAAAAACACCTTCGCCCCCAGCAGCAGCTCCAAGTCCTTGCGGGCCTCGGTGCCGATGCGCTTGATGGCTGCCCCGCGCTTGCCGATGATGATGCCCTTCTGGCTGTCGCGCTCCACATAGATGACCGCGTAGATGCGGTAGAGGTTCGGCTTCTCGAATTCCATCTCCTCCACGGCGACCCCGATGGCATGGGGCACCTCGTCGAAGAAGTTGCGCAGGATCTTCTCGCGGATGAATTCCGCCACCATGACCTCCAGCGGCTGGTCGGTCTCCATGTCGGCGGGGAACCACGCCGGGCCCTCGGGCAGAAGAAACTGCACCTCCTCCACGAAGGCGTCCACGTTGCGGCCCGTCTCGGCCGACAGCGCCACCATGGCGTCCCAGTCGCAGAGCTTCTCGGCCGCCTCGCGCTGGGCGCTGATCTCGGCATCGCTCGCCAGGTCGGTCTTGGAAAGCACGCAGATCTTCGCCGAGCCCTTCGCGGCGCGCACCTGGGCGGCCACCCACTCGTCGCCCCGTCCGATGGGCTTCGATGCGTCGATGAGCATGGCCACGACGTCCACGTCCTCCAAAGCCTTGATCGCGCTCGTGTTCAGCTCCTCGCCGAGGGCGTCCTGGGGCTTGTGCAGACCGGGAGTGTCCACAATGATCATCTGCATGTCATCGGTGGTGTGCACGGCGCGGAAACGGTGGCGCGTCGTCTGGGCCGTGTTCGAGGTGATGGCGATCTTCTTGCCCATGATGGCGTTCAGAAGCGTCGACTTCCCGGCGTTGGGGCGCCCGACCAGCGTCACGAACCCGCTCTTGAAGTCGGGATTGGTGGGAAATGAGCCCCCCATGGGGTTTTCAGCGAAGTAGGCGTCGAGATCCATGAAGTTCCTTTCGAAGAGGTGGGGCGTCGTGCGTTAGAGAAGGTCGAGCGCGTAGGGTGCGAAGACGATGAGCCCGACAATTACCGAGCCCGCTGAGGCCAAAAGCACGGCGCCGGCCGCCGCGTCCTTGGCCGCGCGGGCCAGCTCGTGCCACTCGGGCGAGGCGAGATCGACCGCCGACTCGATGGCGGTGTTCACCACCTCCGCCACGGACACGACGATGATGCAGAGCACGATGGCGAGCCAATCGACGCGGCTGATGCCCAGGGCGAATCCGGCCGCGACGGCGGCAAGCCCTAGGATCACCTGGATCTTCAGGTTGCGTTGAGAGCGAAAGGCGTAGGCGACGCCGGCGGCCGCGCAGCGAAAGGCGCACACGAGCGGGAAGCGCCCCCCCCCGCCCCGGCGGCTCTCCCCCGCTCTGCGCACGAGCGGCCTCATCTTATCGTCGCCGGCCAACGGGCTGCCTCTCAAGCGCTCAGCGGTTCTCGGAGACAGCGGGCAGGTCGCGCTCGGTCCAGGCCGTGAGCAGCTCGCGCTCGCGGGCCTCCATGACCTCGGCCTCCTCGTCCACGATGTGATCGTAGCCGCACAGGTGCAGAAGCCCGTGAACGATGAGCAGCGACACTTCCTGCTCGAAGGAGTTGCCGAACTCGGTGCTCTGACGCGCCGCGACGTCGGGCGCGACGATGATGTCGCCCAGTTCGTAGACCGGGCAGCTCGGCCCGTCGGCGGCGGTGATGTCGTCGTCGATGTTGTCGCATTCGAAGGAGAGCACGTCGGTGGGTCCTTCCATACCGCGGAAGCGCTCGTTCAGCTCGGCCATGGCCGTATCGTCCACAAAGCTGATGGAGACCTCCGTGTTGATGGGCTTCCCCTCGCGCTCGAGCACGAACAGGGCCAGGTCGCGAATGGGAAGGGAGGCGAGGTCTTCCTCGCGATGTCCGTAGGTGATGAGGATTTCCATGGGCTATCTTGCCTTTCCCGCCGCGCGCTCGTAGGCGGCCACGATGGTCGCCACCAAAGAGTGGCGCACGACGTCTTTGCCGGAAAGATCGCAGAACGCGATGTCGTCGATGCCCTCGAGGACGGAGCGCACTTGCACAAGGCCGCTCTCCCCGCGGGGCAGATCGATTTGAGAGATGTCGCCGGTGACGACGATTTTCGAACCGAACCCCAAGCGCGTCAGTGCCATCTTCATCTGCTCGGGCGTGGTGTTCTGGGCTTCGTCCAAGATAATGAAGGCGTCATTTAAGGTGCGCCCGCGCATGAAGGCGAGAGGGGCGATCTCGATGGTGCCGTTCTCGATGAGGGCATTCGCTCGCTCCTGATCGAACATGGAGTACAGCGCATCGTAGAGCGGTCGGATGTAGGGATCCACCTTCTCGAAGAGGGTGCCCGGCAGAAAGCCGAGGTTCTCGCCGGCCTCCACGATGGGCCGCGACAGCACGATGCGGCCGACTTCCTTGCGCTTCAAGGCCGCCACCGCCATGGCCATGGCCAGGTAGGTCTTGCCCGTGCCGGCCGGCCCTATGGCGAAAGTGACCGTGTTGTCGCGGATGGCGTCGACGTAGTGCTTCTGGCCGGCGGTCTTCGGTCGAATGGCCCGGCCCCGGTAGGTGAGCAGCACATCGTCGCGCAGGGCGGTGGGGGCGAACTCCGCCTGGCGGAGCAGCTCGACGGAACGGCGCACCGAGTCGGTGTCGGGGGCCTGCCCTTCCTCCACCGTTTTGAACAGGTCGGCGAACAGCGCGGTGAGCTGCTGCACCTCCACGGCGTTCCCTTCGATGACGATGCGATTGCCCCGCACGGTGAGCCGAGCGTCGAAGGACTCCTCCAGCACGTGGAGGATCTCGTCGGAGGCGCCGACGACGAGGGCCATGTCCACCCCGCCGGGCGCCGTGAGCGTTGTCTGCATCAAATCAGTCATGCCCGCTATTGTACCCTATCTTGTGCATCTGCCATAGAACCGTTTGATTCGGGGGCATGAGTCTGCGTTATCCGAGGAAATCGGCGTAACATTCGCGAAGCAATTCGGGAGGCTCGCCTTCGTAGCGAATATAGAGTCGGCGACGCGCCCGGGTGAAGTGCACGTAGCGCAAGCGCTTCTCGCCAGCCAGATCGTCTGCGATCATACGATTGTAGTCGACGATGACGTTGTCGAACTCAAGACCCTTGCCGACCATCTCCCCTATGGCGTAGAAGCCGGGGCTGAGCACGTCCCCGGGCTCTTCCGGACACCTCAGCGGAAATTGAGCACGGGCGGCGACGCCCATCCAGTGTCCCACGCTCCCGATCAAGGCCGTTGTCTGCCCTTGAGCGCGCTGGGCGATATTCCGCAGAAGATCCACCACCCTCTGCTCGTCGGCATTCACTATGTGGATTTTATTCCGCGCATCTTCAATAGGGCACTTTGCTCCGTTGAGCCGTTCGGCAAAGCAACGGATGGCGTAGCTGTTTCGCTTGTTCTCCCGCAAGGTGATGGTATGCCCTCGCACGCTGGAATCGAGCTCCTTCCAAGTGAAGTCCCGCTGGTATATCTTCTGGTTCTCATCGCCCGACAGATAGACACGCGCTTTAGTGGTTGATCGGAACTTCAGCAGAAGCTGAACAGACTTAATGGAGAAATCCTGCACCTCGTCGATGGCGATGGCGTCGTAGCTTGGCAGCGAATTGGACGCGAGGAGCCTCTTCGTAGCCTGCTCGATGGTGTAGCGCTCCTGCGCGGCAAGAGATGCGCGGAACTCCGCCCACACCTCGAGTATGATTTTCCTGACCTCCTCGCCCGGACGGCGCTTGGTTCCACGGCCCGTACGGGCGGCCCGCAGATAAGGATCCTTCGAGGTATTCGGAGCCGCGGCGTCGCGCTCGTCCTCGTAGCGTGCCTCCAGCCACCTCAGCTCGTCGAGCATCCAGTCGATGTTTTCGGAAGAGGAGCCGTTGAGGTAATACGCCTCCTTCTGGGAGGGGTGTCGTTCGGCCACGCGTCCCATCGCCTGCCTCAAGATCGGTTCAACATCCGAATCGTAAGCGATCCTCCAGTATCGCCGAGAGCCTCCTTCAGTGACGAGCGGATACCGGACGTCCTGCGCGTAGGGTCGCAAGTGCTCGAAGCCGTCCTTCGGGGTGTTTCTCACCAACTGGTTGATGTACTCGTCGTAATGGACGACCTCGATATTACCCGCCTTCGAAGGGTATTCCGCCAGAAGTCTACGCACATAGCCGGCAAGAGATTTGTTGAAGCAGACGAACAGCGCCTTTTTAGCCCGCTTGTCGAACATCGACATTTGCCCGCCGTCTGAGACATCTGAGATGAGTTTGGCAAGCAGGCAAAGTGTTTTACCCGTACCAGCTCCTCCGGCAATTTGCAGGATGGAAACCGATGTTGTCGAGGTTCGGGGAAACGCCATCACCTCGAATTGGCTTTCGGTGGCTTTCCCGCGGCCTCGCAAGAGCTTCTCTATGAAGTCGTGCTCAGTCAGGATCTCGTCGACGCGAGACTCGGCGCGCCCGGCTCTCTGGTCAGCCTCTTCCATGCTCTGACGAACCGATTCGACGACCTTGTCACATTCCTCGAAGAGTCGCTCCCGCAAGACCACCGTCTCCTGCGACCCCTCATCGGCAGAATCGACGTTGAGGGCCTTTGCCTCTGCGAGGAGACCCGCGAGGCGCCCCATCACCTCTGCCGCATCTTGCCCTTGCTTCCGCGCCGCCGCGCCCGCCGACCTCACCTCGCGCTCGATATCCGCATCCCCGCTAATGAGGGCAGCAGTCTTTGCCCGACGGGACAATTGGGATATCTCGTCCTCCGTACGCACGACGAATATGGCGTCTGCGCCCCGCGGCACAGAGAGAGGCATATCTTCGTCGATACCGAAGCGCACGATGAGGCTGCGAAGGACGTCGTCGATAAGCTCGAGGGCCATCTGGGCGTCAATCACCTTCACCGAACGGTGAGCCCCGTTGTTTCCGAGGCGTCTAATTTCCTGGAATTTGCAGGCCATGGGTTTGTCGATCAGACCCTCGTCTTCCGCATAGCCTATAAGATCGACAAGTCGCATATCAGCATCTTTGTCGTCGACGAGAATCCGAAGCGCGTTTTCTGCGATGTTGCGGCATCCCGTCACTACAGCATCGGGATCCTCGGTTCCGTGCTTGCGCCAGAGCGGGATCTTCGTTGCTAGATCGGCTCGTCCCAACCGCGCCTGCAGAGCCTCGCCGCAGCGGGGCATGTAGTCGAAATACTTTACCGTAGCCTCACCCATCTTGCACACTTCCCATCAACTCAAAGGAGAATCCCCGTTCCCGCCGCACATCCCAACGAAAAATCGACCAGCATCATCCTTCCATTACAGGGCAGGCGAAAACAAGCCGGCACCTCACTCGAAGAGCGTCCGCGGCCTCCCATCGCTCGTTTCCGAATCCGGATAGCCCACGGCCTCAACGAACTCCTCGATACCGCCGATGCGGGCGGTATCGCAACCCCTCCTCCTCAGGCCGACGAAGATGGCGCAGCTTCTCGCCTGAGTGTTGTACTTGCGGCGCTTCCCCGTTCCAGGCGAAAACATGATGTCGGTGAACACGCGGTATTCCATAACCTGCTCGGCAAGGTCGGCATTCTGCGGCTGGGACAGGGCGCTCACATAGAGGAAGTCATAGAAACAGCTTCGGGGTACGGTGGGAAACGCCTCTCCGAGAAACTCGAAGTGGAAGAAGGTCGCCCCGGCGATGTCGTCCTGAATTCGATTGAAGAGCTCGTCGTCGCAATAGGCGGCGCGCAGTTTGGCGTCGAGGTGCGCATCCACGTAGCGCTTTGCCCTCGAGCCTGCAGGAAGGTCGAGCAGATCCCGGTAGGGGCCGCACAGGCGGCCATCCGCTCGCCTGAACACCTTGGCGCTTTGGAACCAGTTCTCCACACTCTGCACGCGATTGGTTCCTTCGTCGACATACTGGAGGTTCATTGCCGACAGGCGCTGCCCCACCTCGTAGTCATGCGATGCGGTGGACACCTCCAGAATATCGCATCGACGCACTCCGCGCGCGCCGTAGGCCTCGACGATTGCGGACGCCAAAGCGTCGCTCGAGCGCTGGCGCACCTGCCAGCTCATGCCGCTGTGCCAATCGAAGGAGATATCCTCCTCGTGAAAGACGCACTCGCCTCCCGAGACCGCGAAGAAGGGACGCAGCGCCCGATTGACCTTCGCCACGACCTATCCCCTCTCCTTCCCCAAGCCCTTTTGGGTATTGCGGTCGATGCGCCCCACCGCGGTCTCCAGCGACGCGAGGCGCTCGTCGAGGGAGCCTAGAGACTCCTGGATCGCGACAAGTGCGGCGGCGAGCATCTCATCGCGGGCCTCCACGGCGTCGCAGACAGCTTGCACCCGCTCGACACTCGATTCCATACGGCCGGATCGCTCGTCGAGGGCGTCCTGGGCACGCAACGCTTCCGATGCAACCACCTCCACGGAGCTGACCTGGCTCTCGATTTGATCGAGCGTGCGGCCGAAATCGGTACGTTGCAGCAACGAGAGCACCTTCTGCAGCTCCTTGGCGACCCCGTCAATCCGCTCCACGAGTTCCGAAAGCGTGCCGTAGTGGGAATCGATGACCTCCGCCTGCTCCTCGCAACTGCGCTGCTCGCCCTCGATAGCCTCGAGCGCCTCGACAATGCGGACCGTCTTCGCCTCCAGGGCCTCCAGTTCCTTCAGGTTCATAGCCTTCCTCTCATAGCCTTTGTCGCGATATCGTGCATTCGGTAGATTTTCCTCAGGCGAACCGCCTGCTCGAAGCCCAGCGGCGCCAGAACCTCTTGCTCGGACTTTCCGAGGACCGATGCCAGCAGCTGCACCAACGGGTGGAGACCTTCGGCAGATGAGGAAGCCGCCATGGCCGTTTCGAGGAACGCCATGAGCCTCTCGCAGGTCTCCTCCTCGGCGATGCCATAGCTCCCGACGCCGAAGTCGACCATGGCGCGGGCCGAGCGCAGGACCTGAGCCGCCTCGCCACGCAGCAGGTATCCCATGGTCAGCAGGTAGTGCAGCCCGTAGTGCTGGGGATAGTCCTCCAGCAGACGCAGCGACTGGCCGATCATGTTGTCTACTGCGTCGTCCGACACATAGCGCTCCATCACCCTGAGAAGCAGCTCGGTGTCCGTCGCATTGGCGAGGACGTCGAGTACGTCGATCTGGCCTTCGTCTTCTGTGGACAGATAGGCCAGAAGCTCTTGGCGAAACCTGTCGTCCACGTCGTCGACATCGCCGGCAGCGAAGGCCTTCTCGGCTGTCTCCAGCATCGTGAGAATCGCGCGGCGCCGCCCCTCCTCCAGAACCTTGTAGGTAAATGAGGAGAGCAAGTGGCGCAGCACGGCCATGATGAACTGCCTGTCGTCGTCGATGCCCTCTACCGCCCGCGCGAGCGATGCCGCAGCATGGTCGACGTAGGCCCGATCCGATTGGTAGGAAGATATGTAGTCGAGATAGCGCTCGATGACCGAATCCCGGAGAGCCTTCCCCTTCAGCGTTGCAGGCTGGATGAGGAAGAAGCCGTCTCCTCCCACGCCCCCGTACTCCATGGTGTAGCTCTGGAACACACCCAGGAGCTTGAAGCGGTAGATGGCCTTCTCCCGCGCCGTTTTACCGCAGATCTCGTCACCCTCGCCCGCGCCGTTCTCGCAGAAGGGAATATGCCAGCGGCCCTCGGCCCATCGCTCGGGGGAACAGGCGCCGAGCACTCGCCGGGCGCACTCGAGTTCTTGGTCCGCACCTCCGAACGACGAGGTGTGGAAGCGCAGGATGCGGCTCACATCGTCGTCGTTGTAGCGCCCCTTCTCTCCCTCGAGACCCTCTAAGACGTCCACCCTGCTCTGGGACGGATCGAGCATGCGCTGGTTCAACTCGGGAAAGTCGTTCGAGAGGATGAGGTAGGCGCACGCGAACTTGCCGTCGCGTGCGGCGCGGCCCACCTCCTGATAGTAGGCCTCAAGGCTGGAGGGTATGCCGAAGTGGGCGACCCAGCGCACGTTGGGCTTGTCGATGCCCATGCCGAAGGCCTTGGTCGTAACCATAACGGCAAGCTCGTCGTTCTTGAACTTGCGCGCCTGATCGCGCTTGAACTTTCCCCACTGGGCTCTCCCCATCCCCAAGGCCTTCGGAGGCTTGCCCGCATAACGGCCGCATCGATCGGGGAGCACGCGATTCAGATGATCCCACACGCCCAAATGCCCGTGCTCAACCGCCCTTGCGCTGTTCATGAGTCCGTACGGGCCGCTGGAGTGGGGACAGAAGACGATGCCGCAGCCCACCTCGTCCTGACCGGTACGATCTCCGTACAACCCTCGGACAGCGGACCCGAAGTCGCGGGGCAGAAGCGTTCGCACCACATAGTCGAGGGCGCCGATCTTCTCGCTCGACGCTACACGGAGAACTCGAAAGTGGATCTCCGGCCGATCGAAGCTGGGAGGGCGAATGATCGAGGAGGGGTCTGCTATGCCGAGGTCGTGCCTCATGTCGGTGAGCACGCTCATGGATGCGGTGCCCGTAAGGGCGAGCAGGGGCGGCACAGCCTCCCCCGTCCGGCAGACATCGCGGCAGGTGTCCGCGAGACCCAAGTAGGCGGGACGGAAATCATGGCCCCATTCGCTCACGCAATGAGCCTCGTCGATGGCAATGGTCGAGATGACATTATGCCGCGCATAGCGCTGCACCCGCTCGAGGAACCGCCTGTTCTGGAATCGCTCGGGAGTGACGTAGGCCATGAGATATTGGCCTACGCCCAGCAGGTACTCCGCATGGGCCCGCTCTTTCGAGCCCAGCTCGGAGTTGATGCCGACCACTCGGTCGATACCGCGATCCCTCAGATTCTCCACCTGATCGTCCATCAGCGACAGAATAGGGCACACGACAAAGGACATACCCGGCGTGATCAGGGAGAGCAGCTGGAACACAACCGACTTTCCGCTACCCGTGGGCAAGAGGACGATAGTGTCGCGACGCTGTACCCCACGCATGACGGCCTCGGCCTGACGCGGACGAAAGTGGGGGAACCTGAAAATGTAGTTCAAGAGGAATTCCAGACGCCCCAAATCCGGCGCAATATGGGCCGGCTCGCGCACGTCGGTGAAGGGAAACTCGACCTCCTCGGCTTTCCAAGAGAGGGACGAGATGCGCACCTCGCGATCGTCGAGGGGGTCGACGGCATTGCCCCAGCGCAGCACGGCGTCCGGGCGACCGTCCCCCATCGCCAGATCGATGCCGGCAAAGGGGTTGGGCACATCGTAGAGCGCCCCCACATGCCCGCCTAATTCGACCAGGTCCTCCAGGGCCAAAGCCGCCACATGAGACAAAGACCCCTCGTCATTGGCCGCGTCGCATCCAACTTCGAGCTCGACGGAGAAAGAAGCTCCCTCCCCGAGCCTACCCTGCTTGACGAGCTCCACGAGAACGCTTTGAACCTGATGGGCCAGGGCTACCTCGAAAGAGCCGTTGAGATTCTCCTCGAGCCACGGCGATACGACGGTGAGCCGACCGCGGTGGATGATCTTCTCGATGACAGCCAGAGCGGCGAGCTCCTGGGTTGATCGTTCCCCGCCATCCCGCACTCCCCGATAGCGCATGGTCCACGAGGGGAAGAGCGCCTTCGCGCGATTGCGTTCCTCTCGCAAGGAATGAACGTCATCGAGTCGCGTGGCTATGGAGTCGAACGTGAGCGACAACTCGATGTCATCAAGCTCTCGAGTCGCAATGGCATAATCATCCTCATCGGGCCACCAGGACGTGAGGTAATACTCCACCCTCTCCTCATCGGAGCGCGCAATGGCGCCTCCTTGGCCGAAGACTTCGTCACGCCAAGAGAAGTGCCGGTCGTTGATCTCAATGCGGCAGGGACTGTTCTGGCTTCGGAGTTGCGCTGCGAGTTTCTCCATGAGCGGTTCGACGGTCTTTTTATCTTTCGCCGAAAATTGAACCGACTGGAAGAAACGTGGCTCTATGTCACGCGAGACGAGGAGCTCGGCCTGGTTGTCCGTCGGCCAATGCGGCTTAAGGCCGGGATGGCGTGCCCCCCCCCGAAGATCTCCTCCACGCCGCAGCGCTCGGCCTTCCGGGAGGCCGCATTGGTCGAGGAGAACTCGAAGAGACGGTTACCGGCCGCATCGCAGCACTCGTAAAGAATCGCGGGGTTGATGCTCACGACGGCATAGACGCGGTTCGGATGATCTTTACGCGCTCGGTAGAACATCTTGATATTGGGGTTGGAGATCGAAAGATTGACATGCGCCTTGCCGTCGAGCCGCAAGCTGTCGTTATGCTGGAAAGCGATCTCCCGCCGCTCCAACTCCGCGCGAGGGAGCAAGCCGTTCTGCAGAATACCCGGCAGGTTATCCACCGATGTGAAGTGAACGAACTCGCTCACTCCCCGACTTTTGAGGAATGACAGCGTGTCCTCGATCTCTCTGCGCACTATGCCCTGGGCTCTCGTAACCATATCGTTACTATAGCGAAAGGCGCAGGTCGCGACAAGATGTTTCCGCGCTCTCGGGATTCGCTCCGCGAAAAAGGACTTCAACGGGATCGGAGCGAGGTTCCCTACAGCGTCACCGTCACGAGCGTGCCCACGAGGGCGCTCTCCGGCACCGTTGTCTCGTGGTAGCTCTCGGTGGTGGCGTGACCGGGGCGCTCCACGAGGGCGAGCTCGGTCGTGCCCGCGCGCACGGCGCGGTCGGCGGCGGCGAGCTTATCGGAGAGGGCGCGCAGGCGGGCGGCGCGGTCGGCCTTCACCGCGGATGGAACCTGGTCGGTGCGCTCGGCTGCGGGCGTGCCTTCGCGCCGCGAGTACGGGAACACGTGGATCTTGCTGAAGGCGGCGTGGCGCGCGAGGTCGCAGGTATCGGCGAAGTCGTCCTCGGTCTCGCCGGGAAAGCCCACGATAATGTCGGTGGTGAGCGCGATTTCGGGAACCATGGCCCGCAGGTAGTCCACGAGCTGGCGGTACTCCTCGGTGTCGTAGGGGCGCGCCATCTCGCGCAGCACCTTCGACGAGCCCGACTGCAGGGGCAGGTGCAAATGCCGGCAGAGGCGCCCCTCGGCCTCGGCCAGAAGCCCGATGAAGTCCATCGACACGTCCATGGGCTCGACAGAGCCGATACGGAAGCGGCACGGGGCCTCGCCGGGGCCTTGTAGGTCGGCGGTCTCGGCCAGCAGGCGCCGGCAGAGATCGGCCAAGTCCAGGCCGCTGTCATCGTAGGACCCCAGGTTGATGCCCGTGAGCACGATCTCGCGCACGCCGGCTCGCGCCAGGGCCGCGGCCTCGGCCACCACCTCGTTAGCCGGGCGGCTCGTCGCGCGGCCGCGGGCCACGTGCACGATGCAGTAGGTGCAGGCGTTATCGCAGCCGTCCTGCACCTTCACCCCGACCCGCGTACGTCCGTCGGAGGGCAGCACCGAGGACCTCCCCCCATGTGCCGTGAGGTCGGACGAGGAGCTGTCGCTGCCGGGCAACTCCATCTCGTTGAGGAAGAGGGCCATGCCGGCCTTCGGAACAACGCGCACGCGCTCGCCCATGGCCTTATAGGTTGCCGCGTCTATCTCCGTGGCGCAACCGGTGACGACGATACGGGCGCCATCGTTGGCGGAAAGCGCGTGGCGCACGGCCTTGCGAGTTTTCTTGTCGGCCTCGCCGGTGACGGTGCAGGTGTTCACGATGATGAGGTCGGCCGCTC
>OCPQ01001164.1_pt1 | contig 12221 bp, 10 predicted proteins | sample 1538251 | NCBI WGS metagenome assembly OCPQ01 (sample SAMEA2580249, study PRJEB22360) | human gut metagenome | biome: human gut; feature: human-associated habitat; material: faeces | place: Denmark | collected 2008/2010 | reverse complement strand
GGGGAGGCTATATATAAACTTGCAAACACCGTGCAAAATAAAGTTACCCACCTACACTAGAAAACGCCTGAATATCAACACTGCCAATACAGGCAAAGGCAACAATCGGCGTTGGCAAGCCACAGGCGGACAGCGAGTGCAACGAGCGAATTCCGCCGGACGGTTTTGACACGGTTGCACTAGAAGCTACGCTTCCGCAAAAATTTCCAGTTCCACCCGAATCGATTCCCCTCAATAATGAAACGCACTATCCCCCGCGAACTCCCGCACCAGTGAATCCGCCGGCACCTGTTCCAGCCGCAGCGGTTCTACGTTGTCCCACATCTGCCGCAATTCCCGCAGAAGAGGGTGCTGCATTTCTGCTTCCAGTTCCCCGTCCAGCAAGGTCTTATAAATGCCCAACTCATAAGGCAAAAACGTATCTACCGAAAACAATGCCCGCTTCTTATACGGGGCAATATACTTGTGCTCCCCCGCCTGCACGTGTTCAAACATGGACAAAGTTTCTGCCACGCTGCGATGTCGGAAGTTCCGATCCCGCAGCATTCGCCGCATCAGCCGCAGACGTGACGGATGCAGCACAGTTTCTCCGTTGGTCACACGCGTCCGCACACTGACGTAAATCCGCACGGTCATTTCCTCCGGAATGGTGATTACTTCCGGATTCAGGGCGTGGATTCCCTCCAGCAGCAACAGTTCGTTGGGCTTTCGCGTCAGCTGCCAGTCCTGATCGATCCGTGTGGTTGTGGGGAATTCATACCGCGGCAGCCATGTGGGTTCGCAGGCAATGATTTTTTGCAGCTGCTGATTCAGATAGGGAATATCCACCCGTGCCGGCGATTCCAGATCCAGCTTGCCCTTGGCAGACAGTTCCCGCTGCTGCGGTGTCATAGTGGAAAAGAAATTGTCCATGGAAATCGTATGCGTTTCCACACCCCAGCGATCCAGAAACCGTTCCAGCAAAAATGCTGTAGTGGTCTTTCCCGAACCAGAGGGACCTGCCAGCAGGATCACCGGACGCTCTGCCGCAGTCTGCCAGATCGATTCTGCCACCTTTTGCAGTTCGCCCAGAAATGCCTGATCTGCCTGCTGCAAGGCGTTCTCGGAGGCTGTCATTTCCTGATTGATGTCTGTGAGTTTTCGATATTTCATGGTCGTTTCCACCTTTCTGCAATCATAACTGCACTTGCACATATCCAGATGTGCTATTGGTATTATAGCATATTTCCACAATTTTTGTCAATCAAAGAAGATAGGTGTTGTGCATTTTCCTAATGCATTGCCGCATAATCAACTCCTAAAGTATCAAATAAAAAACTCACCCAGCAAAAATACGGAGTGAGTATAAAACGATCTTATTGTTCTGTAAGTTAGATACAGCTTGAGCATAAAAAGTAAAAATGAATTTTTCAAATTCCATGTTGTTTCAGATTATCATGATGCAACGCCTCGCAGTGCTTCATAAAAAGACCTTTCCTCTATCACATCGTTATATCCATCTTTATTATTCTCCGTTTTGTTCCAAAGTGTATAATACAATTGATCTGAAGAATTTGGAAAAAGACAAACTTCTGCAATCATATCTTCATTGTGATTTTCGATGACGTCTCCTCCGAACCCCGGTATTTGTTCAAAATCAAAAGAAAGCTGTTTACTAATGCGATAAAACCTTAAGTTTATATAGTAGTTTTCTGTTTCTGAATAACTGATTGAGGTATTGATGATATTATTATCATAAATAAAATCCTGTACTTTTTGATGCAGCAGATCCAAATCCGTATACTCACTTTTTATGATATAATTCGTCCGAACTGTCGTGACATTGTTTTGCGTAAACACTTGTGAAGTATTCGGTATCTCATATATTTCTGGCATATGCTGAAATTCTCTTTCTCTCATCAAGCCATTCGCCAAACGATAGATGACAAGTGATAGAACGATACAGAATATAGGTATGAGAAATCGTAGTTTTCTTTTGCTTTTCATAAATAACCTTTCTGTCAATCTATACTTCCTTAAGACCTCTTCAGAAATCTATTTTTCTCTGATTATGTTGCACTTGACTTGACAATCTATCATCATTATATCACATTTTCTCCCGTTTGGCAATTGTGCAGTACAGTCCTAAAATTTGTTGCAAAACTTTCCTGTTCCTTTTTACCGCCTCATTTCGAAAAGAAAGCAATCCGCCCGAAACGAAAAAGAAAATCAGTGGACAACACAGCGGTTTTGTGGTATAATGGTAGCATCACAATGAAAAAGGAGCGATCACAATGCGTAGCGATCTGATCTATATTCCGGACAGCGAACTGGATGCCCTGATCCAGCAGGATACCCCGTATCTGGATCTGACCACACTGGGGCTGGACATCGGGGACGAGCCGGGCTCGTTGTCTTTCTACACCCGCGAGCCCTGCGTGCTCTGCTGCACCGAGGAGGTTTCCCGCATTCTTTCCAAGCTGGGACTTTCCACCGCCTATTCCCTCCCCACCGGCACACAGATCGGAGCCGGCGAGTTGTTCTTCACAGCAGAGGGCAGCGTCTGTGACCTGCACCGTGCGTGGAAGATCTGTCAGTCCCTGCTTTCCCACTGTTCCGGCGTTGCCACCAAAGCCAGAAACATGCTCAATCGGGTACAGGAAATTTCCCCTGCCATTTCCCTGACTGCGGCACGGGCACATTTCCCCGGTACAAAAGCACTTGTCACCAAGGCAGTGGTTGCCGGCGGCGTGATTCCGCACCGCATGGGCTTGTCGGAAACTGTCCTGATCTACGAAACCCATATCGCCTGCATGGGCGGTCTGGACGTTTTTCTGGAACGGTATCCCCAGCAAAAAAGTCACTTCTGTGAAAAGAAAGTCTTTGTGGAAACCACTTCCGCAGAAACGGCTCTCCGCTGTTTGTCTGTCGGCGTAGATGCCATTCAGTTTTTCCAGATGCAGCCGGACGCACTGGCAGTGGCAGTGGAACAGGTAAAGGCAGTATATCCCCACTGCACCGTAGTTGCCGCCGGAAACCTCACAGAAGAAAACGTTACCGAATATGCTGCCACCGGCGTGGACGGACTGGTCAGCTCCGCATTCTATCGGGCAGAACCGATTCAGATGCAGGCACAATTTCACACCAATTAACAAGGAGAATTTTTTATGTTGAAAACAATCGGAATCATCGGGGCTATGCCGTCGGAACTGGCAGACATTCGCAACGGTCTGCCGAATTCGGAAATTCAGAAAAAAGCCGGCTTTGACTACTACATCAATCAGGTAGGCGACACCCGCATTGTCCATGTTTGCAGCGGCATCGCAAAGGTCAACGCTGCCCTCTGCACGCAGGCACTGATCGACACATTCCAGCCGGCAGCAGTTATCAATGCCGGTATCGCCGGCGGCATGAACAACCAGATCCACGTCTGCGACGTAGTCGTTTCCAGCGAGGTTCTTCCCCATGATCTGGATCTGCACTTCCTGAAAGACTACCCGCCCTACTGTGGCATCTATCCGTCTGACAAGTCTCTGATCGATCTGGCGGTAAAGACCTGCACAGAGTTCGGCGTGAAGTCTTTTGTAGGACGTATCGTTTCCGGCGAAGCCTTTGTCACAGACAGTGCTGTCAAGGCTGAAATCCAGCAGCGGCTGGAACCCTATGCGGTGGATATGGAAAGTGCAGCTGTGGGACAGTGTGCATACCGGAATCAGGTGCCGTTCGTCAGCGTCCGCTGCATCTCGGACAACGCCGACGATGAAGGAGCAATGTCTTTCGACCAGTTCGAAAAAATTGCCGCCAAGCGTGTGGCAGACATTGTGCTCCGCATGATCGAAACCATTTGAGGAAACCGGTCATGACATTACAACAGCTGCAATACGTCATTGCCATTGTGGAACACGGCTCTATCAGTGAAACTGCCAAGCAGCTTTACGTGGCACAGCCGACGCTTTCCAGTGCTGTCCGCACGCTGGAAGAAGAATTCGGCATTCTCATTTTCCACCGTTCCGCCAGAGGAATTGCCCTCACGGAGGACGGCAGAGAGTTCCTCTCTTACGCCCGACAGGTGGTAGAACAGGCAGACCTGCTCCACCAGCACTACGGTGCCACCCGACAGACACGGCAGCGGTGCTCCATTTCCACCCAGCACTATGCCTTTGCTGTCGATGCCTTTGTACAGCTGATCCAGCGGCTCTCGCCGGAGTCCTATGAGTTCACGCTGCGGGAAACCCGCACCCATGAGATCATGGAAGATGTCCGCAATTTCGACAGCGAGATCGGGATCCTCTACCTCAGCAGCTTCAACGAAAAGGTGCTTCGTGCCATGCTGGAGGAATATCATCTGGAATTCCACTCGCTAGCAATGGCAGAACCTCACGTCTTTCTGCGGGCGGCTCACCCGCTGGCAAAACGCAGTTCCGTCACCACGGCAGATCTGGAGCCATATCCGTTCCTGTGCTTTGAACAGGGTGTCCACAACTCCTTTTACTTTGCAGAGGAACTGCTCAGCACAGTGCCGCACAAAAAGAGCATTCGCGTCAGCGACCGTGCGACACTGTTCAACCTGCTCCGCGGAGTCAACGGCTACACCATTTGCAGCGGTATGGTCAGTGCCGACCTGAACGGCGGCGACATTGTTTCCGTGCCGCTGGATACGGCGGAACGCATGGAGATCGGCTGGATCTCCAACCCCAAGACACAGACCAGCCGTGCCGCAAAACTGTACATTCAGGAATTGCAGCATGTGCTGGCGGAATATCAGAAGAAGTAGGGCAATACCGCACAAAGAGCGTCTGGCGACTTTGTGCGGTATTGTCGTAGAAATCAGAGCGTGTTCTCCAAATACGAGAACACGCTCTGATTTTTTCGCCAAACTGACCGGAAACGCACCTTCTCCCGATTGCCCGCCCTGCCGCCGCAGATTCAAGCACATTGTCCTAAAATGGTGCAAGAGATTCTGACAGATATTTTTTCCACATATCGTTATAATAGATACACAAGGCAATACCACACAAAGATTGTGCGACAGATGCGTTGTCAAATTTTTCGTCAGATGAAACAAAAAGCGGAGTGAATACTTGATGTATTCACGAGCATTTTTGTGAAATATGACGGGAAATTTGCAAGCAGATGGCGTGCAAAGTCGCTAGACGCTCTTTGTGCGGTATTGCCACAAAGCATTTTCAAGGCAGCATCACCGTGCCGCCGCAAAGAAAGGACGTTTCCACCATGCACAATCCCAGCCGTTCCCAGCTTCTCCGCCGTCCCCGCGTTCCCCGCATGCTCTATGAGAGCTGCGGCGGATTTCTCTCCGGTCTGCTCCTCGCCGGAACTTTTGTGGGCAACATGACTTCTCCGCTGCCCATTGCCATTGCCGCCAACCTCGGCTCTGCGGGTGCCGTTTCCGTGCTTGCCGGCAGCCTGATCTCCTACCTCATCTCCAACACCATGCTGGACAATCTGCCCCTGCTGTTTGCATTGGTGGTGGTCGTCTGCCTGCGGGTGATGAAACGCCCTGCCAAAACTTCCGCCGGCATCGCATGCAGCACCGGACTGTGTGTCTTTTTCTCCGGCATTGTCGTTTCCCTGCTGTTCCACGCCAGCGGTGCGGAGGTGATCGGCTACACCATGACTGCTGCCCTCACCGGCTGTGCCTCCTACTTTATGCATGCCGTCTTTGCCAGCGTTCGTGCTACCGGAAAGATCCCGCTGCGTTCCACAGACGGCTGTGCCGCGGCGGTGGTTCTGATTCTGACGGTGGCAGCATTCAGCTGCTATGGAATTCCCTCCATGAACGCCGGCGGCATCATCAGCGTCGCAGTTACGCTGATCGGGGCAAAGAAATTCCGCTGTGCCGGCGGTGTGATCTGCGGTGCACTCTCTGCCTGCGGTGCGATCCTCGGCTCGCCGGAAGCCGGCATGCCCCTGCTGATCCTGCCGGTGGGCGGTCTGCTGGTAGGGTATCTGGCAGAAAAAAACCGTTTCCTGATCGCCGGCGTATTCTTCCTGTTCTCGCTTATGGCACTGATTACATTCGGCACCAGCCTGCTCCAGATTTCCGCTGTCATCAACCTGTTTCTGGGCAGTGCTGCCTTTCTGTTTCTGGACAGCAGCTGGCTGGACAAGTGGCTGGTCACCGACCTGCCCGACCGTTCCGACAACACGCTGCCCCTGTCCTCCCGTCTGCAATACATGGCAGATGCCATTCGCAGTGTGCGGGAAGATACAGATGCCATTGCAGCCATTCTGCCGCAGGAAGAACCCACCGGAGATGCCACCCGTGAAGTCTGCGAAACCGTCTGCGGCAGCTGCCGCCAACAGGTTGAGCCCCCGCCACAAGCTGCGGTGCTGGGAATCGGCATACGAGGAAACCCTCACCGGCTTCCGGAAAATGGAATCCCACCTCGGAGCAGACCTGCCGCCGATTCCGGAGGAACTGGCACATTGCAGCCGGAAGGAACGACTGCGGGCACTGTTTTCCCGCCACGCCGCCAACCGCCGGAAGGCACGGTTTCTGGCGGCACGGACAGCAGAAAGCCGCACGGTACTTCTGGAACAGCTGGCAGCCGCAGAAGATCTGCTGCATGCGACCAGTGACCATCTGCATATCCGCTACAGCAGCGAACTAAGCGACACTGTCCGCCGGAAGCTGCTGCACTACGGCTACCCCTGTGACTCCGCCGCCGTATACCACACCCAATCCGACCGGCTGATGATCGAAATGTGCTGTCAGGGACGGGAGCTGGACGGCTGCCTGCCTACGATCAAACACATTCTGTCGGAATCGCTGAATCTGACACTGGAAGAACTGGATCCGATCTTCTCCGGTGACACGGTTCGCTATCGGCTCTGCCAGCGACCGAAGTACCGGCTGGAACATTTCACTTCCGCCCTCCACGCCAGTCAGGAAACGATCTCCGGCGACACGGCACTGCTGTTCACCGACAACGCCGGCAATCCCTATCTGGTGTTGTCCGACGGCATGGGCACCGGCAAAAATGCTGCGATCGAATCCCGCATGACAACAGAACTGTTCCGCAAGTTTATCAGCGGCGGCATTTGCGGGACGGCGGCAATCCGCATGATGAACGGACTGCTTCTCACCAAGTCCCCGCAGGAAACCTTTGCCACCCTCGATGTTGCCCGCTTTGATCTCGATGCCGGCGAAATGACCATGATGAAATCCGGTGCCGCCGCCACCCTGATCCGCCACGGCGGAAAGGTTTCCCGCATCAGTGCCACCACATTCCCGCTGGGACTGGAACCGGAGGGCGAAGCCTCTGTGCGGCACGTGATGCTCTACCCCGATGACATCATTCTGATGCTGTCCGACGGAGTCAGCGAAGAAACGTATCCCCTCATTCGGCAACTTCTGGAGAGCAGCAGCGATCTGGAGCAAATCGTAATGGAAATTTGTGACAAGGCAGAAATTTTTGCCGGCGGAAATCGACGGGACGACGTGACAGTTTGTGCCGCAAGACTGCTACAGTCGTAACAAATGTGATACATAGTGTCTATTCTCAGTCTATCTACTTGTGCAATATGCCGAAAATACAAGTTTAATTCTGGTTGTTTCTATGAAATTTACTAGTTACCACAAAAATAACTTGCAATACATTCCTATATATGTTAAAATATGAATAGAAAACAAAAGGAGGGTATGCTATGCAATCCGCACAGAAAACCACTGCAAATGATTTTCCACTGTATTTATTCCATCAGGGGAAAAATTTTGAAGCACATAAATTCTTTGGTGCACACCCGTTCCGACGAGGCAGAGGACAGTTCTATCGCTTCCGCGTCTGGGCACCTCACGCCAAGAGTGTATCTGTCATCGGTTCATTCAACCAATGGGACCGCACCTGTCACCCGATGTACAAGATCTCTGACACGGTATGGGAGGCAGAGCTGCCCCGACTGAAACAATTTGACAGTTATAAATACAGCATCGAAACTGAAGACGGTCAGATTCTGGACAAAGCCGACCCCTATGCCGCTCACTATGAGCGACGGCCGGGAACGGCTTCCAAGCTGTTCGAAAGCAGCTATGTCTGGGAGGACCGCGACTGGCAGCTGGAAAAGAAAAAACACGTTCCCTACAAAAGCCCCATGAACATCTACGAGGTGAACATTTCTTCGTGGAAGCACAAGCCGGAGGAAAAGTTCCCCAGCTATATCGGCTTCGCAGAGGAGATCATTCCCTATCTGAAAAAGATGTCCTACACCCACATTGAATTTATGCCGCTGACGGAATACCCGTTCGACGGCTCGTGGGGGTATCAGGTCACCGGCTATTTCGCACCGACCTCCCGACACGGCACACCGGACGACTTCCGGAAAATGATAGACATGTTTCATCAGGCAGGCATCGGTGTCATTCTGGACTGGGTGCCGGCACACTTCCCGAAGGATCCTATGGGGCTCTGCGAGTTCGACGGTACATACTGCTATGAATATGCCGACCCCCTGAAAATGGAACACAAGGGCTGGGGCACCAGAGTATTTGACTACGGAAAAGGCGAAGTCTGCTCGTTCCTGATCTCCAGTGCCTGCTGCTGGCTGGAAGATTTTCATCTGGACGGTCTGCGGGTAGATGCGGTAGCATCGATGCTCTATCTGGACTACGACCGACCGGACGGCGAATGGCGGCCCAACGTCTACGGCGGACACGAAAATCTGGAAGCGGTAGACTTTTTGCGGCACCTGAACGAAGCCGCCTTTGCACGGAATCCGGACATTCTGATGATCGCAGAAGAATCCACGGCATGGCCGATGGTGACGAAGCCCACGGATATGGGCGGTCTGGGATTCAACTTCAAGTGGAATATGGGCTGGATGAACGATATGCTCAGCTATATCTCATTAGACCCGATCTATCGGGCGTTCAACCACGACAAGCTGACATTCTCGTTCTTCTACTGTTTCTCGGAAAACTACATTCTCCCGATCTCCCATGACGAGATCGTCTATGGAAAATGCTCCATGCTCCAGAAAATGAGCGGGCAGAACGAGGAAGAAAAATTTGCCTCTTACCGTGCGTTCCTAGGCTACATGATGGCTCACCCCGGCAAGAAGCTGCTCTTTATGGGACAGGAATTCGCTCAGAAAAACGAGTGGAATTATGAAACTCAACTGGATTGGGAGCTGCTGGAACAGCCGGCTCACAAACAAATGGAACAGTTCTCACAGGATCTGAACAAGTTCTATCTGGAACACCCTGCACTGTGGCAGGACGACGACTCGTGGCAGGGATTCAGCTGGATCTCCCACGACGACTACCAGCAAAGCGTCATTGCATTCCGCCGCATCGACGACGATGGAAAAGAGATCATTGCGATCTGCAACTTCTGTCCGGTACAGCGGAACGATTACAAGATCGGCGTTCCCAAAGAGGGCAGGTATCAAACTGTATTCAACACGGATGCGGCAGTCTACGGCGGCAGCGGCATCACCGAAAAGAAATTCGAACCCCTGCCGATTTCCATGCACGGCTTTGAGCAGTGCATTTCTATGACACTGGCTCCCCTGTCTGTACTGTATCTGGAATATGCACCAGTGAAAAAACGGGCACCGCGAAAAACCACTGCGGCAAAAAGTACCACAACGAAAAAAGCAGCCGTAAAACCGAAAAAAACCGTGATCCGCACAGAAAGTGCAGCAAAACCGACGGCATCGGTTTCCGCACGAAAAAAGAAAGCCACAAAGTCAGAAAGTGTGTAATCCCTGAAATCATATATAATCCTTTATTACCCTAAAGTATATTTGTGTATTCAAAAGTTTAGCTTGACCCATTCCATACGGAATTTTGAATTTATATTAGGAGGAATATCATGAAGATCAAGAAAAAATGCGTCGCCATGCTGCTGGCTGGCGGACAGGGCAGCCGGCTGTATGCCCTGACTCAAAAAGTTGCAAAACCGGCAATCCCCTACGGCGGTAAGAATCGCTTCATCGACTTCCCGCTTTCCAACTGCATCAACTCCGGCATCGATACAGTCGGCGTTCTGACACAGTACCAGCCCATGGTGCTGAACGAATACATCGGAAACGGTCAGCCGTGGGATTTAGACAAAATGCACGGCGGTGTTCATGTCCTGCCGCCGTATCAGACCGCCGCAGGGGCATCTTGGTATGAGGGCACTGCAAACGCCATTTATCAGAACATGGCATTTATCGAACGCTATGATCCGGAATATGTGATCGTTCTGGGCGGCGACCATATCTATAAAATGGATTACTCCAAAATGCTGGACTACCACATCGCCAATAATGCAGACAGCACCATTGCTGTTATCGACGTTCCCCGTTCGGAAGCTTCCCGCTTCGGCATCATGACCTGCGACGAGGAAGGCCGTATCGTAGACTTCACCGAAAAGCCGAAGGAACCGAAATCCACACTGGCTTCTATGGGTATCTATGTTTTCTCCTGGGAGAAGCTGCGGAAGTATCTGATCGAAAATGAAAACGCCAACACCGGTTCCAAGGACTTCGGTAAGGATATTATTCCGGCAATGCTGGCAAATGACGAACGCCTGTTCGCCTATGAATTCGAGGGCTACTGGAAAGATGTCGGCACACTGGACAGCTTGTGGGAAGCCAACATGGATCTGCTCAGCCCCAGCGTACCGCTGAACCTGTACGATCCGAACTGGAAAGTATATTCCCGCCACAACAACATGCCGCCGCAGTACATCGGTAAAAATGCACACGTGGAAAACTCCATGATCACAGAAGGCAGCGTGGTAGACGGCACCGTGGACTTCTCTATCATCTCCTCCGGTGTCACCATTGAAGAAGGTGCTTCTGTCAAGTATAGTATTGTTATGCCCGGCACTATCATCAAGAAAAACGCTGTTGTAGAATATGCGATCATCGGTGAAAACTGCGTGGTTGAATCTGACGCCATGATCGGTATGAATCCGGAATCCGTCCCGAACCGTGACGATTGGGGCATCGCCGTTCTCGGTCATAATATCACGATCTCTTCCGGCAAGCGTGTTCTTCCGAAAGAAATTATTTCCGAAAATCTGTAAAGGCGGTGGCGTAAAATGAGTATCAATCAGAATGTTTTAGGGTTAATTTTTGCAAGTATCAATGACTCCGCAGTGATCGATCTGACCAAGCTGCGGACAATGGGTTCGATCCCTTACGGCGGACGTTACCGCATGGTAGACTTTCCGCTTTCCAATATGGTAAACTCCGGCATCTCCGAAGTCGGCGTTATCACCAAGTCCAACTACGGCTCCCTGCTGGATCATCTGGGTTCCGGCCGTGAATGGGATCTGGCTCGGAAAAAGGGCGGTCTGCACCTGCTGCCGCCGTTCAGTCAGGTCGGCGGCGGTACCTATCAGGGTCGTCTGGAAGCACTGAGCAATATCTGGAGTTTCGTAGAGCACACCAAGGCACAGTATGTCATTCTGGCAAACAGCGATCTGGTAACCACGATCGACTTCACTGATGCACTGGCACAGCACCAGAGCAGCGGTGCAGATATTACCGTGATCTATGCCAAGGGTCTGTACAATCGCGACAAGAGCACAAACGGCTGCATTCTGCAAATCGACGAAGAAAACACCATTAAGGAAGTTCTGACCAATCCGATGCTGTCCGGCGAGTGCAACATCTCTCTGGATATGTTCATCATGACCACAGACTTCTTAAAGCAAGTGGTTCTGGAAGCGATCAGCAAGAACCAGAAAAGCCTGATCCGTGACCTGCTTCAGGCACGGAAGGACGATTTCGTTTTCAAGGCATACGAACACAAGGGACGCTTCTTCAAGATCGACAGTCTGGAAGCTTACTATAAGGCAAATCTGGCTCTGCTGGATACGGACACCCGCAACAACGTCTTTAACAGCGAAGCTCCGATCTACACCAAGGTCGGTGACAATGCACCGGTAAAATACGGTCTGGAATCCAACGTCAAGAATTCTCTGGTGGCAGACGGCTGCATGATCGAGGGCACAGTGGAAAACTGCGTTCTGTTCCGCGGTGTCAAGATCGCCAAGGGTGCTGTTGTACGCAACTGCGTTCTGATGCAGGGTACAGAGATCGGCGAGGGCTGCAATATTGATGCCATTGTTGCAGACAAAAACGTGACCATTTCTGAAAACCGCGTACTGACCGGTTCTCCGGAATATCCGCTGTATCTGGGCAAAAAGGCAACGATCTAAAAGCTTTTCTTAGGCAATACCGCACAAAGAGCGTCTGGCGACTTTGCACGCCATCTGCTTGCAAAT
>OCPQ01001158.1_pt1 | contig 12250 bp, 10 predicted proteins | sample 1538251 | NCBI WGS metagenome assembly OCPQ01 (sample SAMEA2580249, study PRJEB22360) | human gut metagenome | biome: human gut; feature: human-associated habitat; material: faeces | place: Denmark | collected 2008/2010 | reverse complement strand
ATCAGCTGATCTGCGGGTTCAGCTCCGCGATGCGGCTGCCGTACATCACGGCGGAGTCGGTGAGGACGGTGGCCACCACGTCGTTTTCGGTGAGTTCATAGTACTTGGCCATCTTGATGCAGCACAGCACGTTGGCGATGCCGGAGATGCCCAGCCAGCTCATCTTCTCGATCTCCTCGGCGCTCATGCCCAGCTCGTCTTTCATGTACTGCTTGCCCTCCGGGGTGTTGAACAGGCGCAGCAGGCGCTGGGAGTCCTCGTCGTCGATGGCGATGGCCATGTCGGTGTTCTTCACATTGTGGATCCAGGGGATGTGCTTGTCACCGATGCCCTCGATGCGGTGGCCGCCGAAGCCGTTGTCCAGAATGGTGGGGCACTGCAGGGCCTCGCCCACGGCCAGCTTCAGGTGGGGATAGCGCTCCTTCAGCAGATCGCCGGCGGACATGGTGCCGGCGGAGCCGGAGGTGAAGCAGGCGCCGGCGAAGTTCTGACCGGGCTTCTTGATGGCCTCGAACAGGTCTGCCAGAGCGTAGCCGGTAACGTTGTAGTGCCACAGGGGGTTGCCCATCTCAGCGAACTGGTTGAAGATCATCATGGTGGGATCCTTCTTCAGCTCCCAGGTCTTATCAAAAATCTCCTTGACGTTGGACTCGCAGCCGGGGGTAGCGATGATCTGACCGGCGATGCTCTTGAGCCAGTCAAAGCGCTCACGGGACATATCCTGCGGCAGGATCGCCACGGACTCACAGGCCAGCAGCTTGGAGTTGAAGGCGCCGCCACGGCAGTAGTTGCCGGTGGAGGGCCATACGGCGTGATGATAGGTGGCGTCAAACTGTCCGGTCACCAGACGGGGAGCCAGACAGCCGAAGGAAGCGCCCACCTTGTGGCAGCCGGTGGGGAACCACTTGCCGGACATGGCAACGATACGGCAGGGAACGCCGGAGAGCTTGGTGGGGATCTCCACATAGTTGGGGACCGCCTGGAACAGGCCGCCGGTCTCCTTGGCCTCGTTGTGCCAGGAAATACGGAACAGGTTCACGGGATCCACGTCCCACAGGCCGGTGGTGGAAAGCTTGGCCTTGATCTTCTCCGGGATCAGATCGGGGTTCTGCATCTGAGCAATGGTGGGGATGATAATGTGGTTCTCCTTGGCCTTCTGGATGTTATGCTCCAAGCCAACCTTGTTGATGGACAGATCGATCATGTTTTTTCCTCCTGTTTCATTTGTCTCCGTCTTTGTTTGCGTCGATGTAGGAATATAGGGTATATTTGGAAATACCGAAGTATTTTGCCACTTTGTCGCCGGACTTGGTCACCAGAAAGGCCCCCGACTGGTTCAGAAACTGGATGGCCCGAACCTTGTCCTCCTTGTTCATCAGGGCCACAGGCTTTCCCACCATGGCCACCGACTGGTCGATGAGCTCGTCGAGGACGGCGTTGACGTTGATGATGCGCTCCGGCTCCGTCTGCTCCTTGTCACGGGTAGAAAGCAGCTCCCCGATGGTGTTCTGGATCATCATCAGCCCCGACACATCATAGTTGATGGAGAAGATGGCTACCACGCCGCCCCGGCTGTTGCGGATGTACAGCGACGAGGACTTGAGGATCTTGCCGTCCGGGGTACGGGTCAGATAGCACAGGTGATCCTTTGGCTGCTCGTCCTGCCGGGCCAATTGGTCCAGCACCACCTGCGACGCTCCGTCGCCCACCTTACGGCCGGATACATGGCCGTTTTCGATATGTACGATGGTGTGATCCGGCCGGTTGCCCGATACGTCGTGGATCACCACCTCGCAGTTGCTCCCGAACTGGGCCGCCACACCGGCGGCGATCTGCTTCAGCGTTTCCAGCCGTCTTGTCTCCATGTATCCGCCTCCTGTTTTGAATCTTTCACAGCTACATGATACCACACTTTTCGCAGAAATCAATGCCTCATTCAGAAAAACTTTTTGGTTTCATGAATTTTTGTTTGACATCTGCCGGGACTGTGGTATGATGGTGCTGTAAGGGTAAATAATTTGTCTGAATACGTCTGTCACGATCATAAAATTTTAACGGAGGTATACTATGGATTTCGAAGCCATCAAAAAAGCAGCCGAGGGCTATAAGCCCGCTATGGTCAAGTTCCTGCGGGACATGATCGCCATTCCTTCCGAGTCCTGTGAGGAGAAGGGCGTGGTGCATCGCATCGCCGAGGAGATGAAGGCTCTTGGTTATGACAAGGTCGAGTTCGACAAGCTGGGCAACGTCATCGGCTGGATGGGCGAGGGCGACAAGATCATCGCTCTGGACTCCCATGTGGACACCGTGGGCATCGGCAACCGGGACAACTGGGAGGCCGACCCCTATCAGGGCTACGAAACCGACGATATCATCTACGGCCGCGGCGGCTCCGATCAGGAGGGCGGTATGGCCTCCGCCACCTACGGTGCCAGGATCATGAAGGATCTGGGCCTCATCCCCGCCGGCTATAAGATCATGGTGGTAGGCTCCGTGCAGGAGGAGGACTGCGACGGTATGTGCTGGCAGTCCATCGTCAACGAGTACTTCAACGGACCTGAGGATGCCCGCAGCAAGGTGGAGTTCGTCATTTCCACCGAGCCCACCGACGGCGGCATCTACCGTGGTCACCGTGGCCGCATGGAGATCCGTGTGGATATGCACGGTGTGTCCTGCCACGGCTCCGCCCCGGAGCGTGGCGACAACGCCATCCACAAGATGGCCGAGGTCATCCAGAACGTCCGGGATCTCAACGAAAATCCCGCCGACGACTCCGTGGAGATCAAGGGTCTGGTGAAGATGCTGGATCCCAAGTACAATCCCGAACACTGGGAGGATGCCCGTTTCCTGGGCCGTGGCACCTGCACCACCAGCCAGATCTTCTACACCTCTCCCTCCCGCTGCGCCGTGGCCGACAGCTGCGCCATCTCCATCGACCGCCGCATGACCGCCGGCGAGACTTACCAGTCCTGCCTGAAGGAGATCGAGGATCTGCCCGCCTGCAAGAAGTACGCCAAGGACGTGAAGGTCTCCATGTATATGTATGACCGTCCCGCATGGACCGGCCACGTGTACAAAACCGAGTGCTTCTTCCCCACGTGGATCAACAAGGAGTCCGCTCCCCATGTTCAGGCGCTGGTGGATGCCTACCACAACCTGTGGGGTACCGAGCGCATCGGCGCCGATGAGAAGGCCATGTCCACCCGCACCGGCCGTCCTCTGACCGATAAGTGGACCTTCTCCACCAACGGCGTGTCCATTCAGGGCCGCTACGGCATCCCCTGCGTAGGCTTCGGCCCCGGTGCCGAGTCTCAGGCTCACGCCCCCAATGAGATCACCTGGAAGCAGGATCTGGTGACCTGCGCTGCTCTGTACGCCGCCGTTCCCGGCCTGTATAAGCCTGAGAACAAGGATGGCTCCGCCACCAGCTTCCGTCAGGAGCTCACCGGCAACGACATCAAGTAAAGCAAGTCTCTGAACTACACATAACAATATAAAGGAGAACTATCATGAGCAAGACGCTTGAGCTGGCACGTCATCTGGAGACGCTGCACATCAACGATATGTACAAAACCGACTTCTACTGGACCTGGGACAAGACCGACGACGAGATCGACGCCATCTTCACCGTGGCCGACGCCCTGCGGGATCTGCGGGAGCGCAACAAGAGCACCCGCATCTTCGACTCCGGCCTGGGCATCTCCCTGTTCCGTGACAACTCCACCCGTACCCGCTTCTCCTTCGCCTCCGCCTGCAATCTGCTGGGTCTGGAGGAGCAGGTGCTGGACGAGAAGAAGTCTCAGATCGCCCACGGCGAGACCGTCCGTGAGACGGCCAACATGGTGTCCTTCATGGCCGATGTCATCGGCATCCGGGACGATATGTATATCGGTGAGGGCCACAAGTATCAGAAGACCTTTATGGACGCTCTGGAGGAGGGCTACCGGGACGGCATTCTGGAGCAGCGCCCCACGCTGGTGAACCTCCAGTGCGACGTGGATCACCCCACCCAGTGCATGGCCGATATGCTGCACGTCATCCACTACTTCGGCGGTGTGGAGAACCTGAAGGGCAAGAAGGTGGCCATGACCTGGGCCTACTCCCCCAGCTACGGCAAGCCTCTGTCCGTGCCTCAGGGCGTCATCGGCCTGTTCACCCGCTTCGGCATGGACGTGACGCTGGCCCATCCCGAGGGCTACGACGTCATGCCGGAGGTGGAGGCCATCGCCCGCCAGAACTGCGAGAAGTACGGCTCCCGGTTCCACAAGACCAACGACATGAAGGAAGCCTTCCGGGATGCCGATATCGTCTATCCCAAGAGCTGGGCACCCTTCGCCGCCATGGAGGAGCGCACCAAGCTGTACGCCAAGGGCGATCAGGCCGGCATCGATGCGTTGGAGAAGAAGCTGCTGGCTCAGAACGCCGAGCATAAGGACTGGGCCTGCACCGAGGAGATGATGAAGCTCACCCGTGACGGCAAGGCGCTGTATATGCACTGCCTGCCCGCCGATATCACCGGCCTGAGCTGCGAGGAGGGCGAGGTGGACAACTCCGTCTTCGACCGCTACATCGTGCCTCTGTACAAGCAGGCCTCCTACAAGCCCTATATCATCGCCGCTATGATCTTCATGTCTCAGGTGAAGGACCCCGTTCGTACGCTGATGGCCATGGATGAGGGTGACGGTAAGCGTAAATCCTTCTAAATCAGGCAAACTAATAGCGGGGGCCTCGGCTCCCGCTATTTCACTCTAAGGAAAGTTTTGAGGTAACAGCTATGTCCAAACGCATCGTCATCGCCTTAGGCGGCAACGCCCTGGGCAATACCGCCGCCCAGCAGCTGGAGCTGGTGTCCCTGACCGCTAAGCCCATCGTGGACCTCATCGCCGCCGGCAACGAGGTCATCATTGCCCACGGCAACGGCCCGCAGGTGGGCATGATCAATCTGGGGCTCTCTACCGCCGCCGAGGCCGGCGCCATCAAGTCGGATATGCCCTTCCCGGAGTGTGGCGCCATGAGTCAGGGCTATATCGGTTACCATCTGCAAAATGCCATCGGCAATGAGTTGACCGCCCGTGGCCTCCGGAAGGACGTGGCCACCGTAGTCACGCAGGTGCTGGTGGATGAAAACGACCCTGCCTTCCAGCACCCCACCAAGCCCATCGGCTCCTTCTATGACAAGGTGGCTGCCGACCGCATCATGGCCCAGCGTGGCTGCACCATGGTGGAGGACGCCGGTCGTGGCTGGCGTCAGGTGGTCCCCTCCCCCAAGCCCGTGGATGTCATCGAGAAGAATACCGTCCGGGCGCTGGTGGACAGCGGCACCGTGGTCATCACCGTAGGCGGCGGCGGTATCCCCGTGGTGCGCCGCAACGGCCGTCTGGTAGGCACGCCCGCCGTCATCGACAAGGACTTCGCCTCCGCCAAGCTGGCGGAGCTGCTGAACGCCGATATGCTCATCATCCTCACCGCCGTGGAGAAGGTGGCCATCAACTTCGGCAAGCACGACCAGCAGTGGCTCAGTGACCTGACCCCGGAGCTGGCCCGGCAGTATATCGCAGAGGGCCAGTTCGCCCCCGGCTCCATGCTGCCCAAGGTGCAGGCAGCCCTGTCCTTCGCCGAGTCCGCCCCCGGTCGTGTGGCTCTGATCACTCTGCTGGAGAAGGCCAAGGACGGCATCGAGGGTAAGACAGGTACAAGAGTCCACCTGTGACCTTCTCCCTCTCCGCTCCTTGCACCGCAGGGGCTTCTCTCCCTCGATGGCCATCCTGTCAAGTCTGATCCACGGCTCCCGGCGCAGCCGGCAGCCTGTGGGCGTGTCCACGGCATCGAGGGTAAGACAGGTACAAGAGTCCACCTATAACACACATCGCCTCCCTGATAGGGCGGGACACCTTATGTGCCCCGCCCTATTAGCTTACCCAATTCCTGACAGTGCAGCTCCATATCGCCGCTCCCGGTTTTTCTCCGTCCATTATAAATTCTCACAAAAATTCTCCTCTTTCTTTGTGCTGGTGGCCGTAAATTTGTGATTTTCCTCATTCCCCGTTGAAATCCCGGCGCAAATCCTGTATAATAACGCATAGTTGACAGGGGTATTCTCCCTGTCCGCAGCATTCGTACAGCTTCGGTTCAAATGTGCGTCTGCCAACAATTAAAGGAGGAAAATTGAATGAAAAAGATCCTTGCGCTGATCCTTGCGCTGGTCATGGCTCTGAGCCTGGTGGCCTGCGGCTCCAAGGACAACAATGACACGCCCGATGATGGCAAAAAGACCAACACCATCAAGGTCGGTCTGATCTGCATCGGCGACGAGAACGATCAGGGCTACACCTACAACTTCATCCGCGGTAAGGAAGCCGCTACCGAGGCACTGGCTGCCAAGGGCATCAACGTGGAGTGGGTCATCAAGTACAACAAGGGTGAGAACGACGACTGCACCAACGCCAACATCGAGTGCGCCGAGGAAGGCTGCCAGCTCATCATCAACAACTCCTACGGCCATGAGCCCTTCATGCTGAAGGTGGCCGGCAAGAGCGAGTACAAGGACATCCAGTTCATCGGCTGCACCAACTGCGGTTCCCGCAGCGACAGTCTGGAGAACACCCACAACGCCTTCGCCAACATCTACGAGGGCCGCTATGTGGCCGGCGTGGTGGCTGGCATGAAGCTGCAGGAGATGATCGACAACGGTGACATCACCGCCGAGCAGGCTGTCATCGGCTACGTGGGCGCCTTCTCCTTCGCTGAGGTCATTTCCGGCTTCACCGCTTACTATCTGGGCGCCAAGAGCGTCTGCCCCTCCGTCACCATGAAGGTCCAGTTCGTGGGCTCCTGGTCCGACGCCACTGAGGAGGCCAACGCCGCTTCCGCTCTGTGCGATGCCGGCTGCGTGATGATCTCCCAGCATTCCGATAACACCACCCCCGCCACCATGGCTCAGACCAAGGGCGCTTTCCACACCGGCTACAACAACGACATGACCGGCGTTGCTCCCGATGCCTCCCTGATCGGCACCCGCATCGACTGGGCTCCCTACTTTGAGTACGCCATCGAGACCGTCTACAACGGCGGCACCATCGATCAGGACTGGTGCAAGGGCATTGCCGACGGCTCCGTGGTCATGACCACCCTGAACGAGAAGATCTGTGCTAAGGGTACTGCCGAGAAGGTGGCCGAGGTGGAGAAGGCTCTGAAGGACGGCACTCTGCAGGTCTTTGATACCAGCAAGTTCACCGTCAAAGGTGAGACCGTCACCCACGCCTTCGCTCTGGATACCGACGGCGACTTCACCCCCGACGCCGAGGAGGCCGTGTTCGACGGCGCTTTCCACGAGTCCTACTTCCAGTCCGCCCCCTACTTCACCCTGCAGATCGACGGGATCGAGTGGCTGAACTCCGCCTACGGCAACTAAGCCTCTCCCTCCCCAGCCAAGCGGACAACAAGCTGTAAACTGAAAAAGGGTACGGCTGCACACAGGCAGCCGTACCCTTTTTGCGTGGTGGTATCTAAAAAATTTTTAGTTTTCCTGACGATTTGTTGATTTCTCCAAAAAATCAGCGGTACTTTCTGCATAGCAGACACCCAGTTTTTATTTACTTTTTCGGCTGCTTATGATAACATATTTATATTATATATTGTCCGGAAACCGTACCGGGGCGGCAGCGCCCCAATTCACAACGAAAGGATGACAGCCTTGGAAACTGTTTGCGCCATTGAGCTGAGAAACATCACCAAACGTTTCGGCAGCGTCGTCGCCAACGATGGCATCAATTTGGCCCTGAACCGTGGTGAGATCCTCTCCCTGCTGGGGGAGAACGGCAGCGGTAAGACCACCCTGATGAATATGCTGGCCGGCATCTATTTCCCTGACGAGGGCGAGATCTTGGTAGAGGGGAAGCCCGTATCCATCCGCTCCCCCAAGGATTCCTTCCAGTACGGCATCGGCATGATCCATCAGCACTATAAGCTGGTGGACGTGTTCACCGCCGCCGAGAACATCGTGTTGGGTCTGGACGAGGGCGGCCGCCTGGACATCAAGGCCGCCAACGCCAAGGTCAAGGAGATCTGCGACCGCTACGGCTTCGACATCGACCCCACTCAGAAGATCTACGATATGTCCGTCTCTCAGAAGCAGACGGTGGAGATCGTCAAGGTCCTGTACCGTGGGGCGGATATCCTCATTCTGGACGAGCCCACCGCCGTGCTGACCCCGCAGGAGACGGAGAAGCTCTTCACCGTCCTGCGGAACATGAAGGCCGACGGCAAGGCCATCGTCATCATCACCCACAAGCTCCACGAGGTCATGGCTCTGTCCGACAAGGTGGCCGTCCTCCGCAAGGGCAAGTATATCGGCACCGTCAAGACCTCCGAGACGAATCCGCAGGCCCTGACGGATATGATGGTGGGCCACAGTGTGACCCTGAACATCGACCGCCCCAAGTACGACGCTCCCGTCCCCCGCCTGACCCTGAAGGGCATCACCTGCTACGATGGCGAGGGCGTAAAGCGGTTGGACAACGTCTCCTTCACCGCTCTGGGCGGTGAGATTCTGGGCATCGCCGGCATCGCCGGTTCCGGCCAGCGTGAGCTGCTGGAGGCCATTGCGGGTCTGCACCCCGTGGCCGAGGGCTCCATCCGGTTCACTCCGGAGGGCAAGCCCGCCTCTGAACTGGTAGGCAAGACCCCCATGCAAATCAAGAAGGCCGGTGTGGCCATGGCCTTCGTGCCGGAGGACCGTCTGGGCATGGGTCTGGTTGGCTCCATGGGCATGACGGACAACATGATGCTCCGCTCCTGGCGAAAGGGCAAGGGCATCTTCGTCAACCGCAAGGACCCCAACGAGCTGGCCATGCAGGTCTGGAAGGAGCTGGAGGTGGTCACCCCCAGCACCGACTTCCCCGTGCGCCGGATGTCCGGCGGCAACGTGCAGAAGGTGCTGGTAGGCCGTGAGATCGCCACCGCCCCCTCCGTGCTGATGACCGCCTACGCCGTGCGTGGTCTGGATATCAACACCTCCTACACCATCTATAACCTCCTCACCAAGGAGAAGATGCAGGGCTCCGCCGTCATTTACGTCGGTGAGGATCTGGACGTGCTGCTGGAGCTGTGCGACCGTATTCTGGTACTGTGCGGCGGTAAGGTCAGCGGCATCGTAGACGGCCGCACCACCACCAAGGAAGAGGTAGGCCTGCTGATGACCCGTGTCGGCGGAAAGGAGAAAGCCGCTCATGAATAACTCGATGAAAACGCCCCTGATCCGTCTGGCCAAGCGAGAGGGCATGGACAAGCGGACGGTGTGGGCCATCCGTGTGGGCTCCATCCTGCTGGCGCTGCTGCTGGGTGCGGTGGTCATTGCCATCTCCGGCGTGAACCCCTTCAAAGCCTACGGCACCATCATCACCGGCGCTTTGGGCAAAAAGACCGCCATCCGCCAGACGGTGAAGATCGCCGTCCCCCTGTTGGGCTGCGCCCTGGCCATCGCCCCATGTTTCAAGATGCGCTTCTGGAACATCGGCGCCGAGGGTCAGATCACGGCCGGCGCCATCGCCGCCTCCTACTTCGCCCTCTACTGGGTCGGTAAGGTCCCCAGCGCCGTGCTGCTGCTCATCATGGGCGCTGCGGGCGCCGTGGCCGGCGGCATTTGGGCGCTGATCCCCGCCTTCTTCAAGGCCCGCTGGAACACCAACGAGACTCTGTTCACCCTGATGATGAACTACATCATCATCGGTGTGGTCCGCTGGCTGCAGGGCGGCCCGTGGGAGGGTCGTCCCGGCTCTCAGATCATCCCCATGTTCGATCAGTCCGCTTGGCTGCCGGAGGTTTTCGGCGTCCACTGCGGCTGGATCATTGTGCTGGTGCTGGTGGTGGTAATGCACCTCTACATGAACTATACCAAGCACGGCTACGAGATCGCTGTCATCGGTGACTCCCTGAACACCGCCCGCTACGCCGGTATGAACGTGGGCCACGTCATGATGCGTACCATGTTCCTCTCCGGTGCCATCAGCGGTCTGGTGGGCTTCATCGTGGCCTCCGGTGCCAACAACACCCTGTATGACGGCGTGGCCAACGGCGTGGGCTTCACCTCCATCACGGTGGCATGGCTGAGCCAGCTGAACGCCTTCGCCATGATCGTCATCTCCGCCCTGCTGGCCATTCTGGAAAAGGGCGCTGAGACCCTCCAGACCGCCATGCAGGTGCCTACCTCCATCAGCGACATCGTCACCGGCATCCTGCTGTTCTGTATGCTGGGCTGCGAGTTCTTCATCAACTACCGCATGATCTTCCGCCGCAAGCAGGCGGAGGCTCCCGCCGCCCCCGCCGCTGCGGAGTCTGATCAGACCGAGAGTAAGGAGGATGCGTCATGCTGAATACCGTGAATCTGTTCATCGCATTGGTGGTGGCCGCCATCACCTACGGCACGCCTCTGCTGTTCGGTACGCTGGGCGAAGTGCTGACGGAGAAATCCGGCAGCTTGAACCTGGGCGTGGAGGGCATCATGTTCATGGGCGGTGCCATCGGCCTTGGCGGTGTGTTCTACTACGAAAAGGCCGTGGAATCTCCCAGCGCTTTTCTGGCGGTGCTCATCGGTCTGCTGTGCGCCTTCATCGCCGGCGGCATCGCCTCTCTGATCTTCAGCTTCCTGACCATCACCCTCCGGGCCAACCAGAACGTCACCGGTCTGGCGCTGACCATCTTCGGCACCGGCGTGGGCCAGTATATTGGCGAGATCATGCGGATCCGTGAGGGCGGCTTCGTGGCCGTGGGCAACGACCTGAAGGCCGTATTCATCAGCTCCCCCTTCCCTCAGGCCATGCAGGATATCCCCTACGTGGGCAAGATCCTCTTCGGCAACAGCATCTTCTTCTATTTGGGGGTGGTGCTGGCCATCGTCATGCACCTGTTCCTCAACAAGAGCCGCACCGGCCTGCAGCTGCGCTCTGTGGGTGAGTCCCCGGCTACTGCCGATGCCGCCGGCATCAACGTCAGCCGCTATCGCTATCTGGGCGCCATCATCGGCGGCGGCATCTCTGCCGTGGGCGGCATGGTGTACATCACCACCATCGCCGGCTGCGTATGGAACCACGAGGGTCTGTCCGGCGTGGGCTGGCTGGCCGTGGCGCTGGTTATCTTCTGCCTGTGGCGTCCTCTGTCCGCCATTTGGGGCTCCGTGCTGTTCGGCGCTCTGATGATCCTGTACCTGCGTCTGACGATTCCCTTCATCCCCACGCAGCTGTATAAGATCCTGCCCTATGTGGTGACGCTGGTGGTGCTGATTATCGTGTCCCTGCGGAAAAAGCGGGAGGATCAGCCCCCCACCTCTCTGGGTCTGAACTACTTCCGGGAAGACCGGTAAACCGACCGAATATCCCCCGATCCTTCGGGGGATATTCTTCTGAAAGGAGTAATGATCTATGGCAAGCCTGCTGATCCGCAGCATTCGCTATCTGGTGACCTGCGACGATAAGGACCAACTGCTGGAGGACGTGGACCTCTACTGCGAGGACGGCTTCATCCGTCAGATCGGCCCCCATCTGGACATCACCGCCGACCGAACCATCGACGCCAGCCATATGCTGTGCTATCCCGGTCTGGTGAACACCCACCACCACCTGTATCAGGTGTTCTCCCGCAACCTCCCACAGGTGCAGAATATGGAGCTGTTCGACTGGCTCAAGACCCTCTACGAGATCTGGAAAAATCTGGACGAGGACGTCATCCGTCTCTCCTCCCTCACCGGCATGGGCGAGCTGATGAAGCACGGCTGCACCACCTGCTTCGACCACCACTATGTGTTCCCCACCCACGCCGGAGACCTGATCGGCGCCCAGTTTGCCGCCGCCGACACGCTGGGCATCCGGATGTATGCCTCCCGTGGCAGCATGGATCTCAGCGTCAAGGACGGCGGCCTACCGCCGGACAGCGTGGTGCAGACGGTGGATGAGATCATGACGGACTCCGCCCGGCTCATCGAGAAGTACCACGACACCTCCTACGGAGCCATGCACCGCATCGCTCTGGCTCCCTGCTCTCCCTTCTCCGTGTCGGCGGAGCTGCTGCGCCAGAGCGCCATTCTGGCCCGCCAGTACGGCGTGCGGCTGCACACCCACCTGTGCGAGACCAAGGACGAGGAGAATTTCATGCTCCAACGGGAGGGCATCCGCCCTCTGGAGTACATGGAGCGTTTGGGCTGGACGGGCAGCGACGTGTGGTTCGCCCACGGCATCCACTTCAACGACGAGGAGCTGCG
>OCPQ01001153.1_pt1 | contig 12278 bp, 8 predicted proteins | sample 1538251 | NCBI WGS metagenome assembly OCPQ01 (sample SAMEA2580249, study PRJEB22360) | human gut metagenome | biome: human gut; feature: human-associated habitat; material: faeces | place: Denmark | collected 2008/2010 | reverse complement strand
GCCGGGTCGCCCCTTTCAGCTTCTCGGTCATCGCGGCACCACCACCACACTGGGCGGCACGTTGGAGGCGAAGGCCTCATAGGTGACCGCATAGTCCTGGTGGTTCACAATGAGTCCGTAGTGCTCTTCCAAATAGCTGAGGCGCGCCGGATAGGCCCCTTCCACCGCCGCGCACTGCATAGCCGCGTCCAGCACCGCCGTGCGCACCGAAGCCGCCGATTGGGCCTCGGTCTGGGCGCTCGTCATATCCCAGGCAAACCACAGCAGCACGGCCAGCACCACGGCCGCGATGACGGCAACCACCCGCCGGGTGCGCCGCTGCTGCATTTGGGCTGTCTTACCGTGAATCATGATGACTAGCCGATCGAACCCATGATGCCGATCAGCGGCAGCATGACCGAGATGAGCGTGGCCCCCACGGCAATGGTGAGGAAGGCGGCCAAAGCCGGCTCGATGTTGTCGATGGCCGCGTCAATCTGCAGAATGGCGTCGTCGAAGAAGTTGGCCGACAGGCGATCGAGCGCCGCGTCCAGCGAGCCGGAGCGCGTGCCGATGGTGAGCAGGCGCGCGTGAATCTGCTCGAACACCTCGGCCTCGCTGATGGCCTGGGCGAGCGAGCGCGGGCTTTCCGCGTCAATCATCAGCCCGTAGGCGGCCGTGGCCTTCGCCTTAAGTCCCTCGTGCTCCACCACCTCGATGGCGCGCCGCATGGCCTCGTCGGTGTTGATACCCGAGGCGGTGTAGGCGGCCAGCGCCGAGGCGAACCGGGACACGGCCAGCTGCTCCATGGCGGGACGGGTGGCCGGGAACTTCTCCATAAGGTGCATCACCGCGATGCGCCCCGCTTCCGAGCGGCAGGCGATGGCAGCGCCCACGGCCACAATGGCGCAGATGAGCGTGATGCCCAGCGCCACCCAACCGATAGCCACCGACACGCCCACGGCCCCCGAGGAGCCGTCGGTGAGCGAGCCGGCCATGGAAACGTACACGTCCTCGAACACCGGCAGAATGATGATAACCGTGAAGGCCAAGATGATGCTCATGATGCACAGCAGCGCCGCCGGATAGCCCACCGACGAGCGGATCTTCGCAAAAAGGCGGTCCTCCTCGTCGTAGTAGACGCCGAGGGAGCGCAGCACTTCCTCCAGGCGGCCCGAGGCCTCGCCCACGCCCACCATGTCCACGGCGTAGCGGGGGAAGGCGCCGGACGCCTTCATGGCGACCGCCAACGTATCCCCAGCGCACAGGCGCCCGTAAACGCTCTCGCAGGTCGCCTGCAGAGCCACATCTCCAATGTCCTCGGAGAGCATTCCCACGGCCTCGTCGGTCTGGATGCCCGCCGCCAGCATCATGGCAACGCTCTCGCAGAAGAGGCTGATGCCTGCGCTATCGAGTTTTGGTTTGGCCATGGCGTCCCCTGCCCTTCTTCTAGTAGGTGTAACGATCGGTATAGCTCGTGCCGTCGCCGATGGTGCTTGCGGCGCCACTGGCGGCAAAGGTCAAATCTACGCGCGTCCAGCTGTTCGGCTTAATGCTGATCTCGACGCTTATCCATTCTCCGTCAATATATACCATGTTCCACGCATGGTACACATCATCAGGAGAAACGTAGCCGGTAATCACTTGGCACGGAATGCCCAAACTGCGCAGCATGGCCGCGCCCAGAGAAGCGTAGTCGAAGCAGATGCCCGTGCCCGCGGCCAAGGTGGCGTCCGGATCGGGCACATAGCCCGTGGCCGAGGCCAGCTGGGCGGCTTTGTCGTGGTCGTAGGTGATGTTGTCCACCACCCACTGGTAGATGTTGCGCACCACGTCCCCCTGGTTGGCGGCGCCCTGGGCCAGCTCGCGCGCCTTGGCCACCACGGCGGAGGACTCGTTGTAGTTCACGAACACGTTCGGCACGAGGTAGGGCGCCGTCTCGCTGGAGAGGTTCACGTTGTCGATGACGCTGAACAGCTCCACGTAGTTGTTGCCCGAGGTGTTCTGCATGACGCGGAAAGTGTAGGGGCCATCGCCCATGTTGATGGGCACGATGATGGGCGTGCCGTCGCCGGGCAGGTCGTAGTTGTAGCTCATCTCGCCTTTGACCACCTGGAACTTCAGACGCGCATCGCTTCGCGCCGAGGCGCCCACGACGCCCTGGGACAATTGCGAGGTGTCGATAGCGCACTCGTTGCCGGTTTGGGCGGCGCCTTCGTTGAAGGTGACCAGGGCCACCGAGCCGGGCATGGTGTAGGCCGGCCCCGACGTGGTGCTCTCGCCGCCGCCGTCGCCCGAGCCCCCAGGAGCGCCGGAACCTCCCGAACCTCCTGAACCCCCCGACGAGCCGCCGCAGGCCGTCAGCAGGGCCGCGCACACAAGCATCAGGGCCGCGGCAAAAGCGGTCGCCGCGCGGCGGTATGTCAGCCTACGCGCCAAGAGGCTACAGCCACTCCTTCAGAGTCTTCACCAGAAGCTCGATCTCCATGGGCTTGGACATATGGGCGTTCATGCCCGCCGCCCGGGCCCGGGCCACATCGTCGGCGAAGGCGTCGGCGGTCAGGGCCACGATGGGAATCTCGCCCAAGTCGGCTCGGGCGTCGATGGCCTCGCCGTCCGGGCCCTGGCCTTCCGCGGTCGCGCGGATGGCCTTGGCGGCCTCGTAGCCGTTCATCACCGGCATCTGGATGTCCATGAACACCAGGTCATAGTGGCCCGGCTCGGCATCGAGCAGCTTCTCCACGGCAATGCGGCCATTCTCGGCATGATCGACCTCAAGCCCCGTCATGCCCATGATGTCCATGGCGATGGCGGCGGCGATGGAGTTGTCCTCGGTCAGCAGCACGCGGTGCCCGCTGAAGTCGCTCTGCTGCAGCACCTCGTACTCGCTGGCCGGCTCGCCCTCTTCCTCGTCAGAGGCGAGCAGGCCCTTCATCACATGCACGAGACGGCTCTTGAACAGCGGCTTGGCGATGAAGGCGTCCACGCCTACCGAGCGCGCCTCCTGCTCCACGGCCGTCCAGTCGTAAGCCGACAGAATGATGATGGGCATGTCGTCGGAGACGATCTCGCGAATCTCACGCGCCGCCTCGATGCCGCTTTTGCCCGGCATCTTCCAATCCAGGATGACCGCCACGTAGCTGCGATCGTTCTCGACCGAACGGCGCACCGCATCGACGGCATCATCGCCGGACAACACGTAGTCGGGCTCCATCCCGATGGATTTCAGCACCTCGCACGCGCTTTCGGCGGCGGTCTGCTCGTCGTCGGCCACCAGCACCCGCAAGCCCTCCAAAGGCGTCAGATCCTGATCGTCGCCGTCGCGCAGCTTCATATACACCGTCACGGTGAAGGTAGTGCCCTCGCCGAGCTTGCTCTTCACATCGATGGTGCCGTTCATGAGGTTCACCACCGAACGCACGATGGACATGCCCAAACCGGTGCCCTCCACCTTGGTCACGCGCGAATCGTTGGCGCGCGTGAACGGCTCGAACACCTTCTGAACGAACTCCTCGGACATGCCGCAGCCGGTGTCGGAGAAGGTGAACTCGTAGCAGCCCGACCCCTTCACGCGGCTCGGCAGCTCTTTGATGCGCAGGCTCACCGTGCCGCCCTCGGGCGTGAACTTCACCGAGTTGCCCATGATGTTCACGAACACCTGTTGCAGGCGCATGGGGTCGCCCACCACGTGCTCGTGCTGGATGTCGGCGATTTCCACCTTCAGGTTCAGCTTCTTGTCGTTGATCTGGGGCGTCATGATGGACATGAGGCTTTCCACCGTCTCGGGCAGATCGAAGTCCTCCTCCGACAGGCCCAAATTCCCGCTCTCGATCTTCGCCATGTCGAGCACCTCGTTGATGAGCCCGAGCAAATGGCGGCTCGAGGTGGTGATCTTAGTGAGGCAGTCCTTCACGCGCTCCGGATCGTCCAGATACATCGACGCGATGGCCGTCAGCCCCATGATGGAGTTCATGGGGGTGCGAATGTCGTGGCTCATGGAATTCAGGAAGTCGGTCTTCGCGCGGCTGGCGCGCTCGGCCTCGCGGAAGGCGTCCTCCAGGGCGTTGCGGTTCGCGATCTCGCGCTCCTTCACGTCGGTGACGTCCTGCACCGACAAAAGCACGCTCGTCACCACGCCGCTTCCATCGCGCTGCAGCGGCAGCATGGAGGCCTGGCTCCAGCGAACCTCGCCGGTTTCCTGATCCCGCAGGCGATACTCGAAGTGCAGGTAGGGCACGTCCTCGGTGAGCCGCTCGCGGATGGCCTCCGGCTTCAGCTCCTCCTTCATGCGCTCCGCCTCGTCGTCATCGCAGAAGCGGGTCTGCCAATAGTAGCGGAACATGTGGTACTCGCCGTTGCGGGGCAAATCGTCCTTGATGCCCTCGTCCTTCAAGTATTCGTAGGTGTTGTTGGCCAGATCGATGACCGCGAAACGGTTGAACAGCACCAGCGACGAGTTCACGATGCTCGTCACGTGCTCGCTCTCGCTTAAGAGCTTGCGGCGCTGGCGCATGGTCTGCACGAGCAAAACGCCCGCCACCAGGGCCAAGGCGCCTCCGACCAAGCCGACCAGCACAAGTCCCGCCGCATTCGCCCGGCTCTGCATGCCGTCGGTGATAGAGCTGGGGAAGGTGCGCATGATCAGCCAGTCGTAGTTCTCGATCGGCATCACGTAAGCGGTGCCCGACCCCGATTCGCCCTTGTAGTTGAAGGTGACCGACACGCCATTTTGCAGCGACGATTCCAAATCGTCGCGGGAGATATTGCCCGACGAGCCCTCCTCGAAGTAGAGGTCGACGGCACTCTTCACGCCACTGCTGTAGGTGGTGGACGAGTGCGCCATCACATCGCCGTCGCGCTCGAGCAAGTAGGTGTTGGTCTGCTCGCCGAAGATATAGGTGCGCAGGAACTTCTCCATGGAGTCCTCGCGATAGGCACCGCAAATGACGCCGACCACTTCGCCGTCGAAGTACAGCGGCGTGTAGAAGATGACCGAGAGATCGTTGTAGAACAGCGAGTTGTCGACGGCACAGATGCCCGATTCACCCTCCATGCCCTGCATGAAGTACTCGCGATCGGCGGCATCGGCCTCCTGGCCCGTGTTGTCGATGGTTCGGCCGTCTTCCAGCGAGATCGTGGTGTAATCGAACTTCGTGTAGTTCGCCAACTGCTCGATGCCGGCAGCGCTGATTTCGTCAACGCCCGAAAGCGTGCTCGCGTACATCGAGGACAAAAGCTTGATCTCGGTCTGCGAGTCGGCCATCCACTCGCTGATGCGCCGCGCCGATTGCTCGGTGGAGCCCTGAAGGTACTTGGTGTTCTGCTCGGAGATGCGCTCGTTGTTCATCGTCGTGAACAACGCGAAGGCGGCGATGACTATGGCCAGCGCGATAAGAATCGAGGCTATGCGGCCGTATCTCGTTTTGTTGTCTGTTTCAGTCATTCGCTGTGTTCCTTTGTTAAATGATAGCGATGGCGTCGACGACCGTGGCGTAGGCATCGCGCACGGCCGGCATGAGCTCGGGAACCGCTTCCATGTTGGCCGGCACGCCGGCGTCATCGAGGCGCAGCGCGTCGGACAGCGCGGCGGCGGCCTCGAACAGGGGCGTGAAGCCCAAGTCGCGGCTCACGCCCTTCAGCGTGTGCGCGCCGCGATAGGCCTCTGGCAGATCCCCCGCCTCCAGGGCGCTCTCCAGCGTCTGCATGGAGGTGTCCTGAAGGAAGATCTTCGCGAACTTCTCGATGCGCTCGTCGGTAAGCAAGCGTCCGCGCACGGTTTCCAAATCGCCGCCCATGGCAGCGTAAGCAATCTCCAACGACATCTCAGTCTCCTTTTATCCCTTGGGTGACAGTCTACTGGTCGGATTCGTCTCTGTCGATGCCCGAGAGCGCCGTATGCGCCCCTTCAAGCAACAAATCTCGCTCTTCTTCGTCTAAATCGCTGTAAAACACGTACCCGCTGCGGCCGCCGCGCTTCTTGTGGTATAGCGCCACATCGGCCCGGCGGAACAGCTCATCGTAGTCGCGCACATCGCTGCCGGCAATGGCCACGCCCATGGAAACCGACAGCGGGAAGCCCTCGAAGTCGCCCTCGAGCGACCGATGGATGCGGTCGATCAGCGGACGCGGATCGACGGGGCATTCCATGCACAAGAGGAACTCATCGCCCCCCACACGGGCCACGACATCCTCGCCGCGCACGCTTTCCTGCAGACGCTCCGCGAAGTGCTTCAGCACGCGATCGCCAAACTGGTGGCCGTAGGTGTCGTTGGCCTGCTTGAAGAAATCCAGGTCGCACAGCGCCAGCACATGGCGGTCGCGATGACGGTCGCACGCCTCCCCCGAGCCCAAGCGCTCGGCGATGACCTTGCGAGCGAAGGCGCCGTTGACCACTTCCGTCAGCGGGTCGTGATAGGCCTTGAACTGCAGGTCGATCAGCTCGGCCTGGCGATCGTCGATATCAACGAGTTTGCCGATAGAGCCCAGGTAAACCGGATCGGACGGCCCCGACCACAGCGCGCGGGCCAGAACATGGAACCAACGCAGCTCGTCGCCCACGGTGGCTTCCATCTCCATATCGATCACCGGATCATCAATGGTGGTGGCGCGCAGAAGACGGCTGAGCTTCTCCAGGTTCTCCTTGCCGAACGTCGCGCAGAAGGCCTCGTCGTTGTAGGGATCCATGATGATTTCGGGCAGATCGAGCTTGTGGTCGCTCCAGTCGGACAGCACGATCATCGGCGGCTCTTCGGTGAACTCGAACTGCACCTCATTGCTCATGGAAGCGAAGAAGTGGTATTTCATGCGCTCGTAGTCGAGCAGCTCGAGAGTGCGGCTCGAGGCCTCGGCGTCGCCGTTATCCAGCGTCGCCTCGGACAAATGCAGCGAGTCAATCGAAATCTCGCGGCCCGTGATGCCGTGGTTCAGGCGCTTCTCCAAATCGCCCGCCACTGCCGTCAGGCATTCCAGAATAAGAGGATTGAACGCGCCACACTCCCCTTCGCGAATCATGCGCAGGGCCTCTTCGTGGCTGAACGGCGGCTTGTAAACGCGGCGGCTCGTAAGGGCGTCGTACACATCGGCCAGGGCAACTACCTGGGCCGATATGGGAATGTCGTCGCCCACGAGGCCATCGGGGTACCCCCGGCCGTCCCAGCGCTCATGGTGCCAGCGGCAGATGTCCCGCGCGACCTTCACCAGCTTCTCGTCCTTGTACAGCTCCAGGTCGTCCAGCATATCGGAGCCCACGGCGGAGTGGGTCTTCATGATGGCGAACTCTTCGTCGGTGAAACGGCCCGGCTTGTTCAGGATCTCCTCGGGGATGGCGATCTTGCCGATGTCGTGCAGACTGGAGGCCATCGTGATGAGCGAGATGTCCTCGGTGGTCAGCGGGTACTGATCGGTCAGGCGCATGAGCTGCGTCAAGATCATCTCGGTCATGGCCTGCACATTCAGCACGTGCATGCCGCTTTCGCCGTTGCGGAACTCCACGATGTGCGACAAGATGTACACCATGAGGTTGTTGGACTTCTCGCGCTCGTACACCTGGTCGGCCACCATGCCCATGAGCGTGCGCTGCTTCTGGTACAGCATGAGCGTGTTCATGACGCGGCGGCGGACGATGTTCACGTCGTAGGGGCGGTTGATGAAGTCGGTCACGCCCAGCTCGTAGGCGCGTTCGATATAGGCGGCGTCGGACTCGGCGGACACCATGATGACCGGGATGTCCTTGATCCAGCCGTTTTTGTTCATGACCTCCAGCACGTCGAAGCCGTTCATCTGCGGCATGACGTAGTCGAGCAGCACGAGCGATATGCCCGCGCCCTCTTTCTGCAACGCCGCCACGGCCTGCTTGCCGTCCTCCGCCTCGATGATGCGGTAGGCATCGCCGATCATGTCGGCAAGCAATGCGCGATTCAGCATCGAGTCATCAACGATGAGGATCGTCTGCTTCTCACTCAAGCTCGTAATGATGGCTCTCGCCCCCTTTCGAATGCGGCGCGCTTAGTAGCGGCTGTCGAAGATGCGCTTGGTCTTCTTTTCGGAACGCGGCAGCTCGCCCATGGGCACGCCCTTCGCCTCCGGCGTGCAGCCGAGCTTCGCCTTGAAGATGAGCGCGAGCTCCTCCTCGCAGCGCGCCAGCGCCTCGCCCTCGAGCGGCGTTTCGAACAGCACGGTGAGCACGTCGTGGCCATCGACGGCCTCGATCATCACCTGGTATTCGGAGCTGGTGCCGTCGGTGGCCTTGATGACCTCCTCCACCTGGGCCGGGAACATGTTGCAGCCCTTCACCTTGAACATATCGTCGGTGCGCCCGGGGAGGGTGGCGAGGCGCGGAGGGCGGCTGCCGCAGGCGCAGGTGCCGGGCACGATGCGCGTGAGGTCGTGGGTGCGGTAGCGGATGAGCGGCGCGCCCTGCTTGCGCAGCGTGGTGAGCACGAGCTCGCCCTCCTGGCCGTCGGGCAGCACCTCGCCGGTTTCGGGATCGACGATCTCGATGTAGACAAAGTCGTCCCAGATGTGCATGCCGTCGTGAGCGTCGCAGGAAATGCCGATGCCCGGGCCGTACACCTCGGTGAGGCCGTAAATGTCGTAAATCTCGATGCCCAACTCGTCCTGAATGCGGTTGCGCATCTTCTCGCCCCAGCGCTCGGAGCCGATAACGCCCTTCTTCAGATGAATTTTGTCGCGCAGGTTGCGCTTGGTGATCTCCTCGGCGAGCAGCAGCGCGTAGGAGCTGGTGGCGCAGATGACCGTGGACTTCAGATCCTGCATCATCTTCAGCTGCTTTTCGGTGTTGCCCGGCCCCATGGGAATGGCCATGGCGCCCAGGCGCTCGGCGCCCAACTGAAAGCCGATGCCGGCCGTCCACAGGCCGTAGCCCGGGGTGATTTGGATGCGGTCGAGCGGGGTGATGCCCGCCATCTCGTAGCAGCGGGCGAACTGCATGGCCCAGTCGATGACGTCCTGCTGGGTGTAGGGGATGATGACCGGCGTGCCCGTGGTGCCCGAGGAACTGTGGATGCGCACGACTTCCTCGTCGGGCACCGCCTGCAGCCCCAGCGGGTACACCGCGCGCAGGTCGTCCTTCTCGGAGAAGGGCAGCTTTTCGAAGTCGGCCTGGGTGCGCACGTCCGTCACATCGATGCCCTCGAACTTCTTCGCGTAGAACGGCGACCGCTCCTTAATGGTGGCCAGCTGATTGGTGATAAGCTCAAGCTGCTCTTTCGTCATTTCCATGGGCGCGCATCTCTCCTTCGTGCACATTTATTGCGAGTATGCCTCATTCTAACAAACTGGCAACAACTCGCACTCGTGAATCACGACAATCGCGCAGGGAAAAGGCGAGGTGATGGCTGAAAAGATGACTTTATCGCCCATCTAATCGACGGGGGCCCTTCTGCGCGAGGCGAGAGGGCATGCCGACTACAACTCTGCGCAAGGCGAGGTGGCATGCCGACTACAACTTGCCCCAGGCAAATCTAGCGCTCGTTTTCGGACGCTTTTTTCGAGTTGTTAGACTTCGGGGAATCTCAACTTGAAGCCCAACCGACGATTTCCGGCTCTTTTCGGCGCAAAACCCCGCAAACCAAGCCGAAATCGAACATCGCGCAACATAAGACGTCTAACAACTCGAAAATCTTGCCCGCAAGCGAAGGCGACATTGGAAAAATTGCAAATGGGCAAACTTAGCCTTTAACTTAAGTAAGTTAACTACTCGGAGTGCGATGACGCCCTCTCTCCACGATCCTCTATTCTGCGGCCAGCTTATAGCCGACACGCCAGACGGTGAGCAGGTAACGGGGCTCGCTGGGATTATCCTCGATCTTCTCGCGAATCTTGCGCATGAAGACCGTAATGGAGTTCTCGTCCACCTCGGCCACCTCGCCCCACAGATGCTCGTAGATGCGCCGACGCGTGAACACCTCTCCGGGACTTTCGGCCAAAAGCGCAAGTATTTCGAATTCCTTGGCCGTTAGGGGAACTGCTTCGCCATGCAGATGCACTTCGTAGCGATCGAAGAACACTTCCAAATCCCCGATGCGGCACGGTTCGCGGCGCACCAGCTCACTGACATCGGTTGAATTTTTGCGCGCATGTTCGATGTCGCCGCGATGACGCCGCACGTGGGCGTCGATGCGCAGTAACAGCTCGTCGGCGATGAAGGGCTTGGTCACGTAGTCATCGGCACCGGCCTTGAAGCCCGTGCTTTTGTCTACGATGTCATTTTTCGCCGTGAGAAAGATAACGGGAATACGACGTCCTTCCTCGCGCATTTGTTGGCAGACATCGAAGCCATTCATGCCGGGCATCATCACATCGAGAAGCAACAGGTCGGGGCGCTCATCATCCAACAGCCGAAGCCCCTCTCGCCCGCCAAGAGCCCCGCAGAACTCGTAGCCCGCTTCTTCTACGACGGCTCGAAGACTTTCGTGAATGCCCGGATCGTCGTCGATAAGCATCACTTTGATGGGTCGATTCATGATTGTTCCCCCTTCGGGAGGTCTTCGCTACTAGGCCCGCTATCAGATTTCTCGTCCTTCTCTGCCGCTTCTCGCGAAACCGGGCCAGACACAGGGATGCGCACGACAAAGGAAGCTCCCTGGCCCAGCTCGCTTTCCACGCTCACAGAGCCCCCGTGCATCTCGGCGTACTCGCGCACGATGGCGAGTCCCAATCCCGTACCGTTGTAGCGCCGGGTGGATGAGGAATCCACCTGCACGAACTTCTCGAAGATACGTTCCTGATCTGCGGCATCTATGCCGATGCCGCTATCAGCCACCGTAAGCCATACCTCATCGGGAATGCCTTTCGAACTGGCAGGATGGAAAGCGGCTTTAAGATGCACTGCGCCTCCGTCAGGCGTAAATTTCACCGCATTGCCGCACAGATTCTGCAGCACGTGGACGAGCTTGTCGAAATCGCCTCGCACGAGCGGCACGTCCGGAGCAACCTCACTTGTGAACTCCAAATGCTCCTTAGCCGCCAGGGGCCCTACCGTGGCGCGCACGATACCCACCACATCGCCGATGTCTACCACCTCAAGGCTCAGTTTCACGCGGCCGGCATCAAGACGGCTCATCTCCAGAATGTCGTTGATCATCAGCATGAGCGCCTGGGAGTTGGCCTCGATGCCCGCCAAGGCCTTAGCCTCGTTCTCGTCGGCTCCTGCGCGATGCTTGCTCAGCAGATCGGCAAAGGCCACGATGGAAGTGAGCGGTGTGCGCAACTCATGGCTCACCATAGAGAGGAAGTCACTCTTGTACTGGTTCTCATCCACCAGCTGAGCGTTGACCGCTTCCAGCTGGCGACGCTGCTGCTCGAGCACCTCGTTAGCCTGCTGCAGCTGAGCCGTCCGATCAGCCACCTCGTCTTCAAGTCCTGCGTAAACATCAGCAAGTTCGTGGGCCATGTCGTTGAAGGCCGTCGTGAGCGAACTCATCTCCTGGGACGATTCGCTATAGCTGAGACGCACGTCAAGATTGCCCTCGGACACTTCGTCCACGCCAGCGCGAATCTTACCCAAAGGCCGTGTTACCAAATAGGTCAGCGCCACATACACCGCCACCAGACACACCGCCAGCATGATGGCGAAGAATAAAACGTCTTGGGCGACGGACTCTCGCTCGTTGGCCTGGTACACGTCAAGCGGCATGATGATGCTGATGGCACCGCCCACGTCCCCCATCTTCCAGCCTTCCTTGGGAGCGCCAGTGACGTCCAGCTCGCCGGCTGGTTCGCCGTGACACTGCAGGCAGGCCTCTTCTATGGTCATGGGAGCCACATAGCGAAAGACCTGGCGTCCCTCGTAGTCGGTAAAGCCATAGTAGTCGGCACGACTTGCATCGTCGTGGAACGCGGAGAGCGCGGCCGCCTCATAGTCATCGGGCTCGCCTGCTTTATTGCGCGGATTGAAATTCACGAACCGCGTCGTGTAATCGGAATGCATCGTGAAAGACTGACCGATGATGCGACCAGCAATGGCGCAGTGAAGCCCTTGGTACACGCCATCTTCCGTGAAGGCCACTTGGGCCAGGCGGTCTTGATTGGCCACCATGAATTCCCAGACGGCATCCATTTGCTGAGCAAGAGCGCGCGCCTGCTCCCGCAACTCGTTTTCCATTTGGGCATGCTTGTTTGCGGAAGTCCAAACCAGGTTCGCACCGAGCGACACCACCAGCAGCACGGCGATCAGGCAGAGAAATTTGGTTTTCAGCTTCATCGGCGCGCCCCCTTCCACCTTCGACCAGTGTAGCGCGGAAAGCCGGGCCGTGCGACGGGAGGGGGGTCGCACGGCC
>OCPQ01001147.1_pt1 | contig 12401 bp, 9 predicted proteins | sample 1538251 | NCBI WGS metagenome assembly OCPQ01 (sample SAMEA2580249, study PRJEB22360) | human gut metagenome | biome: human gut; feature: human-associated habitat; material: faeces | place: Denmark | collected 2008/2010 | reverse complement strand
CTGCAACACCGTCATCGCCGGTTCAAATCCGGCTCGCGCCTCTTGAAAAGAGATTGGAATGTTTCCAGTCTCTTTTTTGTTGTGCATTTACTTTTACAAAGTGGTTTGTTATAATAACTCTGGGAGTTTGTCCCATTTTCTGAAACTATTTTTGAGTAACAGAAAAGGGGCGTTCAGGAGACATATAAATGAAAGATTCCTTTGTGGAGGAGGGCTTTATGACGCAAAAGAGCAGGGAACAGAGAGTTCGTTACAAATTAGATGAATCAATGACACTGAACCAGGAAGAGATAAAGATATATAATGTGCCTTTTGCGGGAAATACAAATACCTGTAAAGAAACATTTGTAAAAGGTGAAAGAATACTGGAATACTGTATCGAAGGTGATCTGACGATGGAACAGTTGATCGGGAAGCCGATATTCCGGGATGAACTGGTAGAGTATTTGTACAGTATCAGCAGACAGATGGTGTCTATGGTACATAACGGTCTGAAATTGGGAAAGATCGTATTTGACCTGAAATATATGTATGTAAGATTGAATGATTTCAGTGTACAGTTGATATTTCTCCCATTTGATAATCCATCAGATATGACAGGTGTAGAAGAGTTTATCAGAAGTTTTCTGTCAGTGCTTGTCTATGCACATACACCGGCGATCGAATGTGCAAATCAGATCATAGAGTATCTGAATGGACACAAGGAATTCAATGCGATCCAGTTCAATCTGTTTATCCGGGAGTTACGGGCGCAGAGCCAGTTGCTGGTAAATACGGAGAAAACATCATCAAAGACCAAAGAGATTGCAGCAAATCATGCGAAGATGGAGATTAATATTCTTCGTGCCGAGGAAGCTGCCAGAAATGCCGAGATCGCAAGGCTCCACGCCGAGAGTGAGGCAAAACGGCTGGCAGAGTATGCAAAACAGCAGGCAAATGTTGCCAGATCTGCAGAGGAGATGCGGATGCTCGCTGAAGCTGCCAGAATACAGGCAGAGATTGACAAACAGGCCGCAGAAAAAGAATATAATAACAAATCACAGACCGCAGTTTTATATGCATGTAAGATGCGGGAAGCGGAGGATGAGAATTCTAAAAAAGAGATAAATACAGCCAGATTACTGGCAGAGGAACAGGCAAGTCAGGCGGAAGAAGAATTCCGGAGAGCTTCGGCAGAAGCAGAAAGACTGGCAGAAGAAGTTCGGTTGGCACGGGAAGAAGAGATGCGCGCAGAGGAAGCCAGAATGCGTGCAGAATATGAAGCCAGAAAGAACAATGAAGAAGCCAGAAAACTGGCGATGGAGGTTCGAAGAAGAAACGAAGAGATTGGCAGACTGTCCGAGGACAGACAAACCAGAAAGCCGGATGACAGCGAGGATGAGACAACAGTATTGTCGAAATCATTAAGTGATGGTCTGAAGCGTCCAATTCTTGTCAGAAAAAGAACCGGAGAGAAGATTTATATTAATAAGCAGGTATTCTGTATGGGTAAGGCAGACCAGGGTGTTGATTTCAAGATTACAGACAATAAATCTGTCAGCAGAAGACATGCTTATATCACAAATATAAATGGTGTTTATTATTTAAGGGATAATAATTCAACCAATCACACATACCTGAATGGGGAGATGCTTTACAGCAATATTGAGGTTGTGATCCCGGATAATAGTACGATACAGCTTTCAAATGAAGAATTTTTCTTCAAGATTAAATAAGGAGGAACTGTCATGTATTGTGATAATTGTGGTTGCGAACTTGGACCGGATATGAAGGTTTGTCCTGTTTGCGGGAAAAAAGTTGAGGATATGGCAGCTGACAATGGTAACAGTGTCAGAATGGAGGATGTAGCTTCCCAGGTAGCAGATGTATCAAAAAATGAGGATATAGGAAAGGAATTGCCGGACATCAGCAAAGAGGCAAATGCTGCTGTTGTTGATACAGATGAAATGGAAGAAGAAGGGACGACTGTATTAAAGGCAGTTGATCTGGATAAGAAGGTTGAAGAAAATGAGGATGAAGAAGGTACAACGGTTCTGTCAGCCGATATGCTGAAGAATCAGGGAATGCCAATGCCGAATCCGAACGGAATGCCGATGCCGGGACCAAACGGCCGCCCAATGCCGGGACCAAATGGCCGTCCGATGCCGGGACCAAATGGGATGGTTCCGCCATTCCAGCCAAGACCAATGCAGGGTCAGCCGGGTGCAGCACCACAGAATGGGATCCCGCCATTTCAGCCAAGACCAATCCCTGGCCAGCCAGGTGCTATGGGTGGTATGCCTGTAAACGAAAAGGATGAGAAAAAGAAAAATAAAAAGTCAAAAAAGGAAAAGGCTCCGAAACAGCCGAAAGCTCCAAAGGCTTCAAAAGAACCAAAGACACCAAAGCAGCCAAAAGAGAAAAAAGGCAAGGGTGGAAAAGTAGCACTGATCATTATTCTGATCGTAGTTGTTCTTGCTCTTGGCGGTGGAGCTGCTTATGTTGTTCCAAAGTATCTGAATTATAACAAGGCAGAAGAGGCTTATAAGGATGGACGGATCGATGATGCAGTTGAACTGTATAAGAAAGCCGGCTGGATGAAGGATGCAGAGACTAAGGTAAATGGCGGCGTATATTATGAGTATGCAGCAAGTCTTGCAGAAGAAGGCAATTATATTGATGCGGCGGCATCTTATGAGAAAGTAATTGCATTGGAAACAGTTGCAGATGAATATAAGGATGCCGCAGATAAGGCAAAAGAGTGTTATTTCAATCAGGCAGAGAAGCTCTACGGTGAGAAGAAATATACAGAAGCTGCTGAGTATTATACAAAGGCAGGAGATTATACCGGAGCGGCAGAAAAAGTAAAAGAGTGTTCTTACATGAATGGTGAGACACTTGCAGAGCAGAAGAAATATGATGAGGCAGTCAAGGCATACGAGACAGCCGGAGATTATAAGGATGCCGCAGATAAGATCAAGGAATGTTACTACAATAATGCATCTGACAAAATGGAAGCTAAAGAGTATGCGGCAGCAAAAGAGCTGTTCCTGAAATCAGAATATTCCGATTATTCCGATAAGGCAAATGAGTGTCTGATCAAGCAGGCAGAGGCATATCTGGCAGATAAGAAGTTTGAGGATGCGATCAAGACTTACGGTGAGGTGGATTCCAAGTATAAAGATTGCACAAAGAAGATTGACAGTGCTTATACAAAATGGGGAAGCTCTCTTTACAAGAGCAAGGATTACAAGGGTGCTGTTGAGAAATACGAGCAGGTTACAAAGAAAGATGTAACGGATAAGATCAACAAGGCAAAAGCAGCTTATGTAAAGGATCATAAGGATCGCAGTGATGAGACAACGATGAGTTATCTCTGTGATCTTCGTTATGCAGATTATGGTTCGGCAGAAGATGATTATACAAAGTTGATCGGATGGACAGTAGAATCATTTGTAAATGATAAACTGGATGATTACAAAAATAAGAAGACATCTGCGGATTCCAGCAAGACGATCTATGTACATACTATGTATCTGAATGAAAATGATGCATCTATGAGTCTGAAAGGGTATGTAATATATTCAGATGGTACAAAGAGCAATGACATTACATTTGGAGAGGTAAAGGATCGTTATACAACATGGATGAGCATTGATCCGTCATCTGCGATCAAGGGAGAAGCAACCTTATATGTATATGATGATACCGATAAGCTGGTTGAGAAATTTACATTTACTATTAAATAAAAAATTCGTTAAAGTGAGAAAGGGGTAACCATGGTTTCAAACGGACAGGATATGAGTGTTCGGGGAAAAGTGGAACAGAACGGACAGATAGAGAAAAAAGGATATACCTATACCCCAGGAGTAGAGATCAAGATCGTAGTTGCAGTTGTATTCCTTATGGCATTTGGACTTATTATGATCTTCAGTGCGTCCAGTTATACATCGTCGATCAGCAGAGTCACGAATTACGATTCGGCATATTACTTTAAAAAGCAGTTGAAGGTAATGGCACTTGGAGTTATTATTGCTGCATTCCTTAACTGGGTTCCGTATAAGCTGATCAAGAAATGTGGAATCCTGGCGTATGTTATATCTCTGGTTTTGATCGTTATGTTAAAGACACCACTTGGTATTAATTCCGGTGGTGCGACCAGATGGCTGAATCTGGGATTTATGCAGCTTCAGGTTGCGGATGCAACAAAGGTCTGTATGATCGTTTTTATGGGCTGGTATGTGAACCGTTTCTGGAAGGAATTTGATAAATTCAGATATACCTTGATCTTATGGCTGTTAGTTGCACTTCAGGCAGGACTGATATTGAAGATATCATCCAACTTGAGCAGTTGCCTGATCCTTATGCTCATGGTATTTATTCTGACATTTATTGTTGGAAAACATCCAAAAATGCATCTGATCATTGCAGCGGTTGGTATTGTAATGATTGTTATCTTTATCATGTGGTTAAAGGCGAATATGCCGCTTGACAGTGAGATGGACAAATACCCATATCAGATTCGGAGATTCTTCGGATGGCTGGATCCGGAACGGTATGCAGGTACGCTTGGCTATCAGCCATTACAGTCTCTGTATGCGATCGGAAGCGGCGGATTGCTTGGCAAGGGACTTGGAAATGGTACACAGAAGCTGAGCAACATTCCGGAAGCACAGAATGATATGATTTTTGCTATCATCTGTGAGGAGCTTGGACTGATCGGTGTTATTATTATGTTTTTGATGTTTGGATATCTTTTGTATCAGATGGTTATTGTTGTGAAAGAGTCCAGAAATATATATGCAAGTGTGGTTGTGATCGGGGTGATCTTACATATCATTTTCCAGATTATAGTCAATGTCTGTGTGGCTGTGAATTTCTTTCCGAATACAGGTGTATCGCTGCCATTTATCAGTGCAGGTGGTTCTGCCATCATATGTACATTAATGGAGATTGGACTTGTGATCGGAATACGGAGACAGCAGGTGAATCGAAAATATTCAAGAATATCTTAGATGAGGAGAGAACAATGAAAAAGATACTTAGAGGTTTACTGGCGGTGATGGCATTTGCCGTATGTATGGCAGGAGCAATATCAATACCATCCAGAGCGGAAGAGGCTTATACATCTGAAAATGAGGCAGAGGCTACGGATGCAGAATTACAGACAACAGCCGGTGCAGAACTGGCAACAGTGAAAAACGGCTGGGTAAATGTAAAAGGCGGCCGGAAGTATTACGAGAATGGAAAGGCAGTAAAGGGCTGGAAGGTTCTTTCCGGAAAAACCTATTATTTCAGTAAGAAAAATGGTCAGGCAGTTACCGGTAAAAAGAAGATCGGTGATGCCAGATATTTCTTTGATAAGTATGGCAGAATGCAGAAGAAGGTCTGGAAAGTAGTCAATGGTAAGAAATTCTTCTTTGGCTATAACGGACAGGCAAAAACGGGCTTCTGTACGATTAATGGTAACCGGTATTATTTTAATGATAAGGGTGAGCTGCAGAAGAGCAAATTTTTCAAGGTAAATGGAAAGACTTTTTTTGTTGGATATAAGGGACATACGTTTTCCGGCCTGAAGAAGGTAAAGGGAACTTATTATTACTTCAGCAAAAAGGGCAGAATGGCAGTTAAGACCTGGAAAACGATCAACGGCAAAAAGTTCTACTTTGGCTATGATGGAAAGGCAAAGACAGGTTTCTGTACGATTGACGGACATCGTTATTTCTTTAATAAGACCCGGTCTCTGACCAATAACTCTTTAAGTCTCCCTGAAGCAGGCGTACTTCAGAAAAGCAAGTTCTTTACAGTAAATGGAAATATTTATTTTGTTGGATATAAGGGATATACATTCTCCGGTCTGAAAAAGGTAAAGGGAACGTATTATTATTTTACAAAATATGGAAGAATGATCCAGAATGAATGGCGCACGATCAATGGCAAGAAGTTTTATTTTGGCAGTAACGGAAAGGCAACAACCGGACTTGCAACTGTCAATGGACATACCTGTTATTTCAATAAGAATGGTGTGCTCTACAGAAATCAGTTCATAACATATAATGGAAAGCTTTATTATATGGAGGATACTGGATATGCGGCAACCGGACTGAAACAGATCAATGGCAAGTATTATTATTTTAAATCTGATGGTGCGGCTGTGAAGGAAGCATGGAAGACCGTTGACAAGAATACATATTATTTTGACAGGACCGGAACTGCATATACAGGTCCACATACGATCAGCGGTAAGATCTATATTTTCCGGACAGATGGAAAACTTGCAAATGCGACAGGGCTTGTCACTATAGATGGAAATACATACTATTGCGATAATAACGGACATCCACAGACAGGTTATAAGAAGATCAAGGATGCCTATTATTATTTCGGTACGGATGGTGTGATGTACCGCAAGAAATGGGCATATGTGGATGGTTATAAGTTCTATTTCTGCTCAAACGGAAAACGTGCGGTAGAAGTGGATGATGTTATTGGCAAGCAGGATTCTTATGAGATCATTGTAAATAAGTATTCAAATGTTGTTACGGTATATGCGAAGGATGGAGATAAGGGTTATATCATTCCGGTCCGTTCCTTTATTTGTTCTACAGGTCAGAGCACACCGCTTGGAACCTTCCATACACAGAGTCACTACAGATGGCATGAACTGATGGGACCTTGCTGGGGACAGTGGTGTACCGGTATCTATGAAGGATATCTGTTCCATTCCGTATATTATAATGATGTAAATAATAATAACGCACTCAGTGTATATGCATATAACAAGCTGGGGACAACCTGCTCTCACGGATGTGTCCGACTGACCGCCGGAGATGCAAAATGGTTATATGATAATTGTGAGGTTGGAACAAAGGTTACGATCATAAATAAAAAGGGCAGTGATCCATTTCCAAAGCCAACTGCATATAAGCTGCCATCCTGGCACACATGGGATCCAACCGATCCAAATATGCAGTATAAGTGCAAGCAGAATGGCTGCCATTAGGAGGAAATAACGTGCAGAAGTTCAGAAAATGGATTTATAGTCTGTGCATTTTAACAGGATTACTTGCGGTCTGTACTGCTTGTGGAAAAGCCGACAGTCAGCCAAAAGAAGAGACAACAGAGGTTGTAACTGACGGTCTGGTCAGTGGTCCGGAGGATTTTAAGCGGCTTGGCATGATCATTGATGTTGCTTCTTCAAATATGGTTAAGGATGTTTCATACGAGATCAAAAATAAAGAGATCGCCTGTATAAAATTTGTTTATAACGGAATAGATTGTCAGTTCCTTGCATCTGCGGTATACAGTGATTTTGATCTGGCAGGGGTAACGAATACCGGTACCGGAGATATGCTGGTATCAGGGGTTCAGGGATACAATGCAACGTATTATAAGCTGAATCCGGGCAGGGTTGTTTTCTGGAGTGATACGAATATTCATTATTGTCTGTACATCTATGTAACAGCAGAGGATTCAGTTGTAGACAGTATCCTTCCGTTGCTTTCATTTGAGGATCATTATGATGAGAGAGAAGATGTGATCGAGAATGCAGAGGCGGAAAGTAAAGCATTTGCACAACAGATCATAACGGTGTTCCAGAATAAGGATGTCAATGGCTTGTCTGAGATCCTGAACTATCCGCAGGAATTTGGAAGCGGAGAGTCCATTGCAAATATAGATGAGCTGATGGCGATCCCGGCTGATCAGATCTTCACAGATAAGCTGTTGGAGGCAGTAGGAACTGATGCGATCGATAACCTGCGGAAGAGCAGGGATGGTGATGCATGGCTGATCGGTTCAGCAAGTAAGAATATTTATTTTCGCATGACATCCGATGGGGTTTATAAGATCGTAAAGATCAATAATTAGCCTGCAAATATATGATATTACATCCCGGTTGGAGATGTTGCCCGGAAGCTGAAAAGGAATCCGGATAACGTTCTGACCGGGATGTATTTTTATGTAGAAAGCTGTAAAAAGAATGCTCACGATAAGAATTGTAGAGAGGGGAAGATAAATGTAGAATTATTTTGTGAAGTGGACAGGCCTTCTGGGAGGTTCACAAAAAATATCAGGAGGGTGCTATTCAAATGGGAAATAAATATCTGATAAAAGAGGCGGCAAAAATGGTGGATGTTGAACCACATGTGCTTCGCTACTGGGAAGAAGAACTGGATATGAGGATCAAGCGAAATGATATGGGACATCGGTACTATGATGAGCAGGATATCAGAATTTTGAAGAAGATAAAGGAGCTGAAGGATCGGGGGATCCAGTTAAAGGCGATCCATGAACTGGTGCAGAAAATGTACGATATTCTGGAAAATGGAGTTCCGGTTGAAACGGCATCGAAGGAGGTTGAAACAGATTTCACCTCGGAACTGGTCAATACAGTTACCCAGATCACGGAGGAGCCGGGTGAGGATCAGGAGCGGATTGTTGATTTTAAGCTGGTACAGTTCCAGTCGATGATGACGAAGATTGTGGGAAATTCGATAAAGGAGAATATCAAGCCGATCAGTCAGGCAGTAACTGCGGAAGCAACAGAGCAGATCGCAAAGCAGATGGACGTTATTATGAAGGAACAGGATGAGCGGGCAGAGGAACGGTATCAGAGACTGGATACCGTGATTCGGGAAATGCAGCAGACCAGACGGGAGATCGCGGCAGCAGAAGCCGGAGGAAAAAAGAAAAAACGATTATTTGGTAAGAAGAATAAATAAGAACATATGCCAGCTTCATCCATCTGCTAGTCTTTCTTTATAAAAACTTCATATAAGAGAAATTGAATCCGTGATATAATGAGCGTATGCCGAGCAATGCCAGATCATAAAAATAAACCAGGTTGTGCTTGCACAAGACCTGATTTATTTTTATGATCTGATAGTGCGAAGCACGGACATCGAGTAATCTGAAAGATTACGAGATGAGCATTGCGAGAGAAATCCGAAAGATTACGAGATGAGCAATGCGAGAGCAATCCGAAAGATTACGAGATGAGCATTGCGAGAGAAATCTGAAAGATTACGAGATGAGCGATGCGAGAGCAATCCGAAAGATTACGAGATGAGCAATGCGAGAGAAATCTGGAGCAATGCGAGGAAAAACAATTATAAAGGAAAACATATGAAGATCATAAAAAAAGTTAAATGGGCGTTGGTTTCCGTCTGGATCTTTATCGTGCTGATCATGTTGGTAGGTACGATCGTGATTGGACGAAGTTATTTGTCAGAAATGTTTGGTGACGGTTACAGTATACAGTCATTATATTCGATCAGCGATCCGATTAAGGAAACATATCGGAATCTGTCGATCATCATGTCGGAAGTGCAGGAGGATCTGCAGACAGATCCGGGCAAATTCTATGATAAGAAATATCTGGACAGTCTGAACCAGAAAGCCGGAAATTATAGGACATCGGTGCTTGTCTATATTGATGGTGAATTTACATATTCCGGTATAAAAGATGAAGTAGAAAAACTGGAAGCGTCTTTACTTACCAAACGTGCAATCTATATAAATGGTGAGAAGGGAATCAAGCAGGAGGAAGTAGAAAACAGTTCATCAGAGTCCGGTTCCGGGGAAATGGGCGATCAGGGTTCATATGCATTTGGAAAATATGGCAAAACTTATGAATATATGCTGACATCTCCACAGGCATATCTGTGTAATGAGATCGATTATCAGATCAATGGCAAATCGATCAGTATTTTCCTGGTTACATATTATGGTAATTACGTCAGCCAGTTTAAGAGTGCGCTGGTTGGATTTATCCTTATGATGTTCTTGATCATGCTGGTTCTGACAACTGCTTTGTCGACACTGGTATATGTACAGTTCATCCGTCCGCTGGTTCGTCTGAAGGAGGCAGCAGAGGAGATTGGTACCGGGAATCTGGGAGAGCCGGTAGAGGTCAGTGATGGAAGAAAAGATGAGATTGGAGAATTATGCCGGTCATTTAACGACATGAGAGAGCGCCTGAATGAATCGGTTGAGCTTAAGATGCAGTATGAGGAAGAAAACAGGGAGCTGATCAGTAACATTTCTCATGATCTGAAAACTCCGATTACAACGATCAAAGGATACGTTGAGGGTCTGATGGATGGTGTGGCAGACACACCGGAGAAGCAGGATCGTTATCTGAAGATGATCTATAATAAGGCAAATGAATTGGATGCGCTGATCAACGAATTGTCGCTATATACCAATATCACGAACAATGCGATTCCGTATGAATTCCACAGAGTATCGGTAAAAGACTATTTTAATGACTGTATGGAAGAGGTTCGGGCAGATCTGTTATCACATAATATGACACTGAACTATAACAATTATTGTGCGGAAGATGTAAAGGTTGTTGTTGATCCGGATCAGTTGAAGCGTGTTATTAACAATATTGTGACAAATGCGATCAAGTATACAGATAAAGAGGAAGGTCATATTGACATTTCTATAGAAGAAAGTGAGAAAATGATCAAGGTATCGATCAATGATGATGGACGGGGGATCGACAAAGAGAGCCTGCCGCATATATTTGACCGAACGTATCGTGCAGACAGTGCAAGACGTTCCAGAGGTGGAAGCGGACTGGGGCTTGCTATCTGCAAGAAGATCGTGGAAGAACATGGTGGAAAGATCTGGGCGACCAGTAAGAAAGGTGAAGGTACAACGATCTATTTCACATTGAAGAAATACATCAAGGAGGAAAATAAAGATGAGCAGAATACTGATAATTGAAGATGAACTTAGCATAGCAGAGCTGGAGCGGGATTATCTGGAGTTGAATGATTTTGAGGTTGAGATAGAGACAAATGGAGCAAAGGGTCTGGATAAGGCATTAGAGAATGATTACAGCCTGATCCTGCTTGATCTGATGCTTCCGGATCTGGATGGATTTGAAATCTGTCGTCAGATTCGTGAGAAGAAGGATATTCCGATCATCATGGTTACAGCAAAGAAGAATGATATTGATAAGATCCGTGGACTTGGACTTGGTGTTGATGATTATGTAACAAAGCCATTCAGTCCAAGTGAGCTGGTTGCCAGAGTAAAGGCACATATTTCCAGATATGAGCGTCTGATTGGTTCAACCGCATTGCAGAATGATGTCATTGAGATCCGTGGATTAAAGATTGACAAGACCGATCGTCGTGTCTATGTGGATGGAGAAGAGAAGGTATTTACAAATAAGGAATTTGATCTTCTGACTTTCCTTGCAAGCAATCCGAATAAGGTATTTTCAAAGGATGAACTGTTTAACAAGATCTGGAATATGGAGAGTATCGGAGATATCGCGACCGTTACGGTTCATATCAAGAAGATCCGTGAGAAGATCGAATTTGATACATCTAAGCCACAGTACATCGAAACTGTATGGGGCGTTGGATACCGATTCAGAATGTAGTGAAAAAGTGTGGGGACAGAACCTGCACAGATGGGAGAGTGTGCATCAGAGCTTTGGATTTTGATAGGTTCTGATAAGGAGATAACAGATGAAGATAGAAGTATTATATGAAGATAATGATATATTGGTTGCGGTGAAGCCGTATGGGTTGCCATCCCAGCCGGACAAGAAGAATTCTGAAAATATGGTCAGTATGTTGAAGCTTCGCATTTTTGAGAAAGAGCATCGGACAGAGGAACCATATCTGGCTCCGATCCATAGACTGGATCGTCCGGTTGGCGGCATTATGTTATTTGCCAAGAACAAGGAGGCTGCTTCGAAGCTGTCAAAGCAGAGTGAAGATGGCGAGATGGTCAAATATTATCAGGCAATCTTAACCGGAGAACTTCCGAATGATGCCGGAACGATTACGAATTATCTGATTCACGATAACAAGACAAATGTCACAAGAATTGTGGATAAAGATACGCCGGGAGCCAAATTAGCGGAGCTGGATTATGAAGTGTTAGATGTCATGGAGACAGATGATGGAATCTTAAGTTATGTTCTGATCAATCTTATCACAGGCAGAACCCATCAGATCCGTGTACAGATGGCTGGTAAAAAAGCCGGAATCTGGGGCGATACAAAGTATAATCCAAAGTTCCAGAAAACAAAGAAATCTTATAAGCAGATCGGTCTGCATGCATCCAGACTGGAATTCGAACATCCGGTGACGGGTGAGCATATGATCTTTAAGAATGAGCCGGAGGGCAAAGCCTTTGAGATCATCGAGCTGGATGAATTTTAATATTATTTTGTAATTGGAATGGTATTCGGAATAATGACTTCTTCAAAGCCATTATAGCTGTGTACCCATTTTACGGTTCCATCTGAACTGGTTTCCAACAGATAACTCAGATCTTCTTTTTTGAAATGCATGATCAAAATGTCGTCATCTGTTACTTCATAGGTTCCAGTTTCGGTGGAGCCTTTCTTTTTGATCACTTTGTTGTCTTCTGTGAATATGAAACTGCCA
>OCPQ01001145.1_pt1 | contig 12413 bp, 9 predicted proteins | sample 1538251 | NCBI WGS metagenome assembly OCPQ01 (sample SAMEA2580249, study PRJEB22360) | human gut metagenome | biome: human gut; feature: human-associated habitat; material: faeces | place: Denmark | collected 2008/2010 | reverse complement strand
GCACCGAAGAGGAGGTCGCTCCCCGCAAGGGGAGCGTGGGTTGAAACGTCAAGCGCATGGACCATCAGGCACGGAGACCCCGTCGCTCCCCGCAAGGGGAGCGTGGGTTGAAACAGGGAAGTGGCGCCAGGCTGATCTGGAACGGCAGTCGCTCCCCGCAAGGGGAGCGTGGGTTGAAACTCGGCAAACATCGGGGCAACCGCCGTTGGGTTGGGTCGCTCCCCGCAAGGGGAGCGTGGGTTGAAACACCGCAGAGGCGAAGGAGAGATGCCCGAAGTGCGGTCGCTCCCCGCAAGGGGAGCGTGGGTTGAAACTAGGAGGAAATCATGATCGACTGCGGAAAGCCGCCGGTCGCTCCCCGCAAGGGGAGCGTGGGTTGAAACCCGGCTGCGAGATCGCGGAGCGAACGGCCTTGAGTCGCTCCCCGCAAGGGGAGCGTGGGTTGAAACGTGTCGCGGTACGAGAGCGCCGACAGGATGGGTCGGGTCGCTCCCCGCAAGGGGAGCGTGGGTTGAAACCCGAAAAAGTGTTGACCATAGTATAATGTCATGGTCGCTCCCCGCAAGGGGAGCGTGGGTTGAAACGAGGACGACATAGCCGGAGACGCGGAGTCCGTGATCGTCGCTCCCCGCAAGGGGAGCGTGGGTTGAAACGCGAACCCGCAGCACGTCTCCCGCAACTGGAGGAAGTCGCTCCCCGCAAGGGGAGCGTGGGTTGAAACACGAGCGGCATGATCTGGGACGGCGATAAGCAGGTGTCGCTCCCCGCAAGGGGAGCGTGGGTTGAAACGGGAGAGCACGCTGAAGAAGCTGTGCAAGTCGCGTCGCTCCCCGCAAGGGGAGCGTGGGTTGAAACACCGGTGGCTTTGTTAAGCGCCACGCCCCCGAGGCGCGTCGCTCCCCGCAAGGGGAGCGTGGGTTGAAACAGGACGCTTCACGCGATGGCCGGCACCTACGAGACGTCGCTCCCCGCAAGGGGAGCGTGGGTTGAAACAAGGAGGACGAGGGGCACATCGTAGCCACGCTGGGTCGCTCCCCGCAAGGGGAGCGTGGGTTGAAACAAGGAGGTCACCATCTACGCCCGCGAGGACGATGTCGCTCCCCGCAAGGGGAGCGTGGGTTGAAACCTTAGCGGAATCATAGCATTACTTAGAATCAAAAACGTCGCTCCCCGCAAGGGGAGCGTGGGTTGAAACACGGACTCGTCGCACATCTCGCAGCAGATGTCCTCGTCGCTCCCCGCAAGGGGAGCGTGGGTTGAAACCTGTGGCACACCGAGCGCCACGACCTGTGCCGACCGGTCGCTCCCCGCAAGGGGCGTAGATTTTGAAACAGATGTAGCCGCCGGCCCCCCCCCGCGGGCGGCCCCGTCGCTCCCCGCAAGGGGAGCGTGGGTTGAAACCGCACAGGTCGCGAAGCTCAGCCAGGAAGCCCAAGTCGCTCCCCGCAAGGGGAGCGTGGGTTGAAACCCCGGCGAGCGCGTCAAGCGTCGCGCCCCCGAGGGTCGCTCCCCGCAAGGGGAGCGTGGGTTGAAACGAGGAGGCGCGCAGAGAGCTGCGTCACTGGTACGTCGCTCCCCGCAAGGGGAGCGTGGGTTGAAACGCGACCTGTGCGGAAAGTACGGCTACGAGATCGGCGGTCGCTCCCCGCAAGGGGAGCGTGGGTTGAAACATGCCCTGATACGGAGGAAACCCCATGAGCGAAGGTCGCTCCCCGCAAGGGGAGCGTGGGTTGAAACGTAGAGGCCGAGCATAACCTGGAGGTCGTAGGCGTCGCTCCCCGCAAGGGGAGCGTGGGTTGAAACTGGGTGCCGTCCCGCTTATCAACGATGCGCGTGGTCGCTCCCCGCAAGGGGAGCGTGGGTTGAAACCCGACCAGGTTTGGCCCGACAGCGTTCAGTGGAACAGTCGCTCCCCGCAAGGGGAGCGTGGGTTGAAACCCGGCCTCGATAGACAGCCGATCGGAGATGCCGTCCGTCGCTCCCCGCAAGGGGAGCGTGGGTTGAAACTGTGCTATCTAGGGCTTTAGATCGGCTCTCCCGGGCGTCGCTCCCCGCAAGGGGAGCGTGGGTTGAAACGGAGTATTCGGCGCTCTTCGATTGGTGCGCCGTGTCGCTCCCCGCAAGGGGAGCGTGGGTTGAAACTAACCGTCCTGGGTCAGATTGTGGCCCGTGATATCGCTCCCCGCAAGGGGAGCGTGGGTTGAAACCCTCTTTGGTCAATGTCGTTCTTTTCGGCTCTGGTCGCTCCCCGCAAGGGGAGCGTGGGTTGAAACTCTCTCCGGCTGGGTCTATACCCTCGTGACGGAGGTCGCTCCCCGCAAGGGGAGCGTGGGTTGAAACAAGTTCCTCAACGACCAACGCTACTTCAAGGTGAGTCGCTCCCCGCAAGGGGAGCGTGGGTTGAAACTGCCACTCCACGGGATACGACGGTAGGATCGTCTGGTCGCTCCCCGCAAGGGGAGCGTGGGTTGAAACGACAACGCGGCGACTTGCGCTGCCCAGTCCACCATGTCGCTCCCCGCAAGGGGAGCGTGGGTTGAAACATCGGCGGCGGCAAGGAGGCCGCGAGAGCCAGAGTCGCTCCCCGCAAGGGGAGCGTGGGTTGAAACCCCCCGTCATCAATGAACATGTTTGCCGTTGCCGTCGCTCCCCGCAAGGGGAGCGTGGGTTGAAACAGAAACACCTGCAGCGATAGCCGACCTGAACGAACGTCGCTCCCCGCAAGGGGAGCGTGGGTTGAAACTGGCGAGTGTGCCAATTCGGGACAGCGAATGCCGAGTCGCTCCCCGCAAGGGGAGCGTGGGTTGAAACCCTACGTGGCGGGCATCGGCGCCGGCATCGCCGGTCGCTCCCCGCAAGGGGAGCGGGGGTTGAAACTATTCGAGCCCCAGACAACAGACCCGACAGGCAGTCGCTCCCCGCAAGGGGAGCGTGGGTTGAAACCACGCGCCGCCCGCCCCGATCCTCTCGGCCAGCTGTCGCTCCCCGCAAGGGGAGCGTGGGTTGAAACAAGCCTCACGTCCGGCCTAACGAAATCGTGCGGATGTCGCTCCCCGCAAGGGGAGCGTGGGTTGAAACCGGATGGGTCGTACATCTGGGAGCTGATGGGAGCGTGGGTTGAAACCCGCACTCGATCAGGGCCTCGTTGATGCGGCGCGTCGCTCCCCGCAAGGGGAGCGTGGGTTGAAACCCAGGAAGTCCAAGGCAGCCTACGCGCCTCTCCGTCGCTCCCCGCAAGGGGAGCGTGGGTTGAAACTGCGATGTCGCCGCCATGTCATGCCCCCAGCAGCGCGTCGCTCCCCGCAAGGGGAGCGTGGGTTGAAACTGGGTCGCCTACCATCGCGGATGGGACACGGTGCCGTCGCTCCCCGCAAGGGGAGCGTGGGTTGAAACAAGTTGCTCGATGAGACCGCTGGGAGAGAAGGCGGTGTCGCTCCCCGCAAGGGGAGCGTGGGTTGAAACCGTACCGCTCGAGGATCTCGAACTCGCACAGCCCGGTCGCTCCCCGCAAGGGGAGCGTGGGTTGAAACATCCAGTCCCACAGCCACAGGGCCTCCTTCTCGGTCGCTCCCCGCAAGGGGAGCGTGGGTTGAAACCATGCGACACTCGCGTACGGGCTCGTACTCGAGGTCGCTCCCCGCAAGGGGAGCGTGGGTTGAAACTCATGGGAAGGGACGCCACCCCGGCAGCCGGAGGGCGTCGCTCCCCGCAAGGGGAGCGTGGGTTGAAACGAGATCAGGCTGCGACGGTGCTATCTGCCCCTCGTCGCTCCCCGCAAGGGGAGCGTGGGTTGAAACTCGCGGCAGATGCGGTACAGCTCGTCCACCCTCTGGCGTCGCTCCCCGCAAGGGGAGCGTGGGTTGAAACCACACGTCGATGTCGCGCACGTGCGCCGGCTCCGTCGCTCCCCGCAAGGGGAGCGTGGGTTGAAACAAGGTCGTGATGAATCGCGCCGAGGCCCTTGAGGTCGCTCCCCGCAAGGGGAGCGTGGGTTGAAACACGTCCGTCCACACGTCCGGCGCCCACGAGGACGTCGCTCCCCGCAAGGGGAGCGTGGGTTGAAACTGCGGGCGCCCGTGGACGGAGCGTCACCACATCGGTCGCTCCCCGCAAGGGGAGCGTGGGTTGAAACACGGGCGCCGGCATCCCACTGGGCATCGGGTGCATCGTCGCTCCCCGCAAGGGGAGCGTGGGTTGAAACTAGTTGTGGACGAGGCGCAGCTTGTTTTCAACTGTCGCTCCCCGCAAGGGGAGCGTGGGTTGAAACTGCGAGAAGGAGCGTTTCTAATGGCCGTTAAGAAGGTCGCTCCCCGCAAGGGGAGCGTGGGTTGAAACGCAAGGAACAATGAGGGAGTGTCGCCCAACTTCATGTCGCTCCCCGCAAGGGGAGCGTGGGTTGAAACTTGTCCGACGAGGCCGCAACGCTGTAGCTCGTCTGGTCGCTCCCCGCAAGGGGAGCGTGGGTTGAAACACGATGGCCATGGAGTTCGCGGCTCTCGACTTGGTCGCTCCCCGCAAGGGGAGCGTGGGTTGAAACCCCGACGAGCTCAAGGTGGACAGGCGCACGTTCGCGTCGCTCCCCGCAAGGGGAGCGTGGGTTGAAACGCGGATGTCGAGTCCTTCGATCCGACCGGCTTCCGTCGCTCCCCGCAAGGGGAGCGTGGGTTGAAACGACTCCAGGATGGCGCGGAACTTCTTGCTGGTGGCGTCGCTCCCCGCAAGGGGAGCGTGGGTTGAAACACTGCGGGTGCGGGCTTCGATGCCGGCTTGCTCGCGTCGCTCCCCGCAAGGGGAGCGTGGGTTGAAACTGAACAAGTCGCATAAGTCGCAGACTGCCTCGCTCGTCGCTCCCCGCAAGGGGAGCGTGGGTTGAAACTGGGCCACGTAGGTGACGACGCTCTCGCCGTGCTCGTCGCTCCCCGCAAGGGGAGCGTGGGTTGAAACAGAAGGGGGACGGTTGGGCGGCTGACGTGATGGGCATGTCGCTCCCCGCAAGGGGAGCGTGGGTTGAAACGCGCAGATCTCGGAATAGCTCAACCCTTGGTACGTCGCTCCCCGCAAGGGGAGCGTGGGTTGAAGCTGGCTGTGGCTGTCCACCTGGGCCGTGTTCGTGCGTCGCTCCCCGCAAGGGGAGCGTGGGTTGAAACACCGAGGACGTGCGCATGGCCATCTACGAGTGCGCCGTCGCTCCCCGCAAGGGGAGCGTGGGTTGAAACGAGCCCGTCGAGTTCGGCAAGCTACTCGCCGAGGATGTCGCTCCCCGCAAGGGGAGCGTGGGTTGAAACACGGCAAGTATGCGCACTCCGAACTCGTCTGCCGTCGCTCCCCGCAAGGGGAGCGTGGGTTGAAACCCGCATCCGCAAGATTTCGTTTGTCCGGACGTGAGGTCGTTCCCCGCAAGGGGAGCGTGGGTTGAAACTCGCTCGACCAGGCGGCGCTCGTGGCCGCGAACGTCGCTCCCCGCAAGGGGAGCGTGGGGTTGAAGCCTGGACATCAAGAAGGTGCGCAACGTGGAGAAGGTCGCTCCCCGCAAGGGGAGCGTGGGTAGAAACTTGGCCTGTGACAGGTAGCTTGCGTGGAGAACGCGTCGCTCCCCGCCAGGGGAGCGTGGGTTGAAACGACACCTACGGCTACGACGACGTGCTGCCGCTGTACCGTCGCTCCCCGCAAGGGGAGCGTGGGTTGAAACCAGCCGAGGCAGCGCACGTAGAACTCGTCGGGGGTCGCTCCCCGCAAGGGGAGCGGGGGTTGAAACAAGCGCCTTATCCGGGGCATGGTGGGCTGCGAGGTCGCTCCCCCGCAGGGGGGCGTGGGTTGAAATGCGTTGCCGTTGCGGTTGACATTTCAGGCATTCGATATCGGTTTCGGGGGGGGGCTTAGCCGTTTCTGGCTTGCTCGCCGCGCATAGCGGTATCCTCTTCCTGCTTGTTCTACAATGTCAGCTAAATACCTCTTTCCAGAAAGGCTTCCATGAACGACATTCAAGGCGTGCTGTTCGATGCGGATGGCACGCTGATCGACACCTACGACATCATTCTCACTTCGATGCGCTATGCCGTGAACGATGTGTTGGGCTGCTCGCTTGACGACGCCGAGCTAATGGCGGGGGTTGGCACGCCTCTCTACGATCAGATGCTGCATTTCACGGGCGGCGACGCGGCTCGCGCTACCGAGATCACGCAAATCTACCGCGACCACAATGACGGCGTCCACGATGCGCGCATTCGCGCCTTCGGCGACACGAAGGCGGCGCTCGAGCGATTCCAGGCGGCGGGTATCCCGATGGGCGTGGTCACCTCGAAGCGCCATGCCATGGCCCAGCGCGGGCTCGAAATGAGCGGTATCGCAGACCACTTCCAATGCCTCATCGGCCATGACGATTGGCCCGAGCATAAGCCAGCTCCCGGCCCCATTCTGCGAGGCTGCGAGCTTTTGGGCGTGGCGCCAGAATGCAGTCTTTACGTGGGCGACAGTCCCTTCGACATCCAAGCTGGCAACGCTGCTGGCTGCGCTACCGCCGCCGCTCTCTGGGGCATGTTCCCGCGCGAGGCCCTGGCGGCCGAGCGTCCCACGTTCATGTGCGATTCGCTAACAGAGCTCGCGGATCGACTGGGCATCTAGGCCAGCTTACAGCTGCACAACCATATCGCACTCTCGGCAAGTTGCGCGAACGCTCTCTCGTACTATGACTTCTTGGTGCAAAGCGCAACGTGCTTTCGGCGCGTTGGCGCGGAAGCATCTTCGACGAAACATGCTGCGGCGAACTCGAACGTAGTCGCCGGCGGTGGAGGTGCGTCGACTGCCGGGGCGCCGCGTGTGAAGGCGCCTGGCTTTAGCCGGCCGCAATATAGAATGGAGTTGCCGCTATGGCTGTTCAAAACAAGCAGACCGCAAAACACCGCCAGGCGATGATCGTGGTGCTGTTCGCGTGCAACCTGCTTGCCTCTTTGATGCAGTCGCTCATGAACGTCGCGCTCGACTATGTTTCGGCAGAGTACCACGTGAGCCTGTCCGAGGCGAACCTGCTGGTGCTCGGCTATTCCATCGTGGCGGGTATTGTCATTGTGCTCGCAGCCCTCTCGCTCCACCGCTTCGGTTTGAGGAAGGTCATGCTCTTCGGGCTGATCGTGTCGTTCGTCGGCTCGCTGCTCGGCGTTCTGGCCTGGGATTTTCCCTCTTTGGTGGCGGCGCGACTCATTCAAGCCGTTGCCACGGGCCTCTATTTCCCCGTCGTGAACGAGGCCCTGCTCAATCTTTCACCTAAAAATGGGGCTGGTCGTCTGCTTGCCGTCAATAGCGGTATTATCGGAATAGGGCTTGCGGTGGCTCCCATCGTTGCGGGCCTTGTCATTACCTATTGGGGGCTGCGGGTGCTGTTCGCCATTCCCACAGTGGCGGCATTCGTCCTCTTTTTCATTGCGCGTCGCACGATCATCGATATTATGCCGCGTCAGAAGTTGCCCGTCGACGGGCTGAGCGTCGCGCTCATTGCCGTGGGGCTTTCCTCCTTCATGATCGGCTTGAACGAGGTTACGCGCAACCCGCTGCCGATGGCGGCGCTCATGATCGCGGGAATTGCCGTGTGTGCGTGGTTCATCCACCGTCAAGGACGCCTCGCCCATCCGCTTTTGGACATGCGTCCGCTTCGCAACAAGACTTATGCTCTGGGGGAGACCCTCATCGTTCTCAGCTATATGAGCTCAATTTACCTCAGTCTGCTCATTCCGCTTTATTTGGAAGGGGTGGCGGGTTTCACGCCGTTCATCGCTGGTTGCTTGCTGGCTCCGGCGACGCTGTGCTATGCGGGTCTGTGCTTTGTCAGCGGCCGGACGCTCGGGAAGGCGGGGGTGTGGCCGCTTGTGCCCGTCGGATTCGGCGTGTGCCTTGTCGGATTCGTGGCGCTTGCGGTGTTCACGCGGTTCGATCTTGCACTGGCCATCGTGGGCTGCATGGCGCTTGCGTGCGCGGGGATCGGCACTGAGTATCCTGCGATTAAGAGCGTCGATCTGGAGGTGCTCTCGCCTGAGCTGTCCGCGAGCGGCTCGTCGATCCATTCCACTTTGGTGCAGATCGCGGGATCTATTTCGTCGGCGCTCTTCGTCGGTCTCATGTCGGGGCAGGTTCACCGCCTGATGGCCGATGGTATGGCGAAAGCGCAGGCCTATAGCGCAGGTTTCTCGATCACCGTGTACCTGGCGGTCGCCTTTGTAGTGGTAGCGGCCATCTTATCGGTGGTTTATGCACGCCATGTGGTCAAGCTGACCCGCGGGAAATAGGGCACAGGCGCATATGCAGGATGGGGAAGGGGTCGCCCATACCGTCGGTTTCCGAGCGGTCGAACACCTCGAAGCCGTAGTGCTCGTAGAAGCCGACGGCTTGGCCGTTCTGCTCGTTTACATCCACGAGGGTGGCGCCGTGCTCGCTTACGGCATGGTCGAGCAGGAGTGAGCCCAGCCCGCAGCCGCGAAGGGACGGGTGGATGAACAGCATCTCGATCATAGCGCCATCGACACCGATAAAGCCTACGACCTGGCCATTCTCGTCACAGCAAGCCGCCAGGTGAGCGACGGACGCAATCGCATCCGGCACATACCCTGCGATGCGCTCGATGTCGTCCGACGTGAGAAACGCGTGCGTTGCTTCAACCGAAGCCCGCCAGCAGGCGACCAGCTCGGCCAGCAGGCTCGTGTCGTCGCCAAGCTCAATGTCTTCGATGCGGAATGCCATTGTGCTCCTTCCGTGCACGCATGAAACCTTAAGGACTATAGCATACCGTGCTGCAGCGGTCGGGGTGCTGCTCGTGCGCTGCTTCTGCCAGTACTTCCGGTGCGAGACGAGAGCACCCATGAACGAGACGGGCTCTTCGCAGCGATACCTTGTTGCTCTTTGACAAAACAGTAAACGGCAGTAAAAGAAGTTCAAAACAGTAAAGCGCTGGGAGACGCTACGGAACCGCAGCGACCGCGGCTTAGGCGGGGCAGAAGCGTGAGCCGGACGTGCCGAAGTTGCACTTGAACGGAGAGGAAGGGGTGTGGTTCAATGGGTACTCTGATCGGGTAAGGAGGTGCGAAGTGAGCCAGCTTGAAGATTTGAATCGCGCCATGGCCTACATCGAGGAACACTTGGATGGCACGGTCGATATGGACGTGCTTGCACGCATTGCGGCGTGCTCGAAGTACCAGCTGCAGCGGATGTTCCCGTACCTGGCGGGCGTGACGCTGCCCGAATACATCCGTCGTCGCGTTATGACCCGGGCCGCCCAGGATCTGCGGGCGACGGACGCGAAGGTGATGGACGTGGCCCTGCGCTACGGCTACGACTCGCCGACGGCGTTCGCTCGGGCGTTCCGGCGCGTGCACGGTGCCTCGCCCAACGATGCTCGGCGTCCGCAGACTAAGCTGACGCTCTACCCGCGCTTCGTGTTCACCTTGTCCGTGAAAGGAGAAGAGCCAATGGATTACCGCATCATTGAACAGGGCGCCTTCCGCGTCGTCGGCATTCCGTCCGACAACGGGACGTGGGAGGTGGAAGATGCTGGGGAGAAGGCCGTCGATTACTGGGAGAAGTTGGGACCCCGCGTGCACGAGATTCTCGATCTCGTGGACGGCAGCGAGCCGGCTGGGCTGCTCGGCGTTCAGTTCTGCCGCGACGGCGCGTTCGACTGCTACATGGCCTGCGTCGCGACGAACCGCCCGTGCCCCGAGGGCATGGAGGAGCGCATCGTGGAAGCGGCTACCTATGCGGTGTTCGAATGCGTGGGACCCATGCCCGAGGCGATGACCAACCTGTGGCACCGCATCCTGACCGAGTGGCTGCCGTCTTCTGGTTACCGCTGGGAGAGCAAGACCGACGTGGAGCGCTACTTCACGCCGCGCATGACCGCCCCCGATAGCCGCAGCGAGGTCTGGCTCCCGGTGGTGAAAGCCTAGCGGAAGCGGGTTCTTTCCGCCCATTCCAGCAGCATCTATGGGGCGTCTTCGGCCGTCCCATAGATGCTCGGGAGCTAGCGCCGTTGGCCGGCGCTAGCCGCGCGCTACTTCTGCCAGTGCTTCAGGTGAGGGACGAGGACGCCCATGAAGGAGACGGCCTCTTCCTGCGACATGCCCGTGGCCTCCATGAGAAAGGGGGCCGTCTTCTCGATGAGTTCGTCTTCGCTTTGGTAGGCGAATTGGCCGCCGTCATAGCACCACTTGCAGTAGGCCATGTTCTCCGTGCCGTCGGCCTCGGTACCGTGGGGCATGTTGGGAACGGTGAAGGGGGTGCCACAGCATTGGCACAGCTGGCTCACGTCGATGTCGAAGAGCTGGATGACCGGCACGTCAAGCACAGCCGCGATGAGCTTGCGCATGTCCACGGACGGCTCGGTCTCGCCGTTTTCCCAGCGCGACACCGCCTGACGGGTGACGTAAAGCTTCTCGGCCAGATCTTGTTGGGTCATGCCGCGCTGCTCCCGCGCCGCGGCAAGGGTTTCCTTGAACGCCATGTTCGTCCTTTCTTGCAGGGCCCCCGGGTGGTTGCCCGCGTTTTTACAGGGGCGTCTGGGTGATTGCCCTCGTTCTCGCATGAGCTCATTCTGCCTGGTCGCCTGGCTCCCTTCAAGCAACATCTTGTTGCGCGCGGACGCTCATGGATGGTTGAAAGTTAGAAGAGGTTGTCTATCGGCGCCGGGCGCCGTGGGCGGCTTTCGGCTTGGTGGCTTCCGGGTGCTCGGCCAGACAGAGGTCGAGGAGCGTTTCAAGCTCCTCGGCGACATCTGTATCCGCGTCGCTGGGGTCGAGGCGCTGGAGCACGCCGAACTCGAAGGCGTCTTCGCCGTGCTGATCCCATAAGGCTTGCAGCCGCTTGTCCGGGTAAAGCCCCGACGACAGTTTTGTCCAGTTTCGTCAAACGAGCTAATCGTCGATCAAAGGGTTGTGAAGCATGCGCAATCCGCGCTCGATAGATTTTGTGTCAGTCTTGTCGCGCAAATGAAAGCTGATTCCCTGGTTGATGAAAAACTCGACGATCGCCTCGAGGGCGCCAGACTCCATGCTCTTCTTGATGGTTTGACTCTTCAACTGCTCAATGATTCCTCAAAAAAGAACCAATCGTTTGCCGAGGCGGTTCTTCGGTGTCATATGGCGACGCTCGTTCCATAGCATTCGCGGGGCGCTCTTTGGGAGTCTCCGCATTAAGGGGGGCGACCATTTTCATGGAAAGGAGAGTCTTTTACGATTCTCGAAAGCACGTGCCGGCGCCGTAGAGGCGAATCGTGCCGCCCTCGAGTTCGTGGGCGTCGCCCAGGTACTCCCAGCCGCACTTCTCGTAGAAGCCCACCAGATCAGTGACTAGGTACAGGCGGTTGTAGCCCATGGTGGCCGTCTCGGCCCGGGCGTGATCGAGTAGGTGCCGCGCGAGACCACGGTGACGATACTCTTCCTCCACGTACAGGGCGCAGAGGTTGGGGGCGAGGTCGGGCCGGTCGTGGAAGTCGTTCTCGATGATGCCGCAGCCCGCAATGATGGGGCTCGCGACCTCGTTGTTCGCGCGCACGATGTACCACTGAGGGACGGCGCTGCCAGCTCGGGCGCTTTCCCGCATGCTCTCCAGGTACGCATCTTCTGGAATGCCCCACTTCGCAGAGAACCACGCAGCCGCCTCTTCCGCCATTTCAGGATGATCCGCCACCCGCCAAATGCGCCAAGGCGCGGCTGCGCCCGGGGCCGTGCTTGGCTCTTCCCCCGAAGGCCAGCGGTCTCCATCGCCAGGCGTTCGCTTGCCGGGTTCTGCCTTTGGCTGCTGGCTAAAAAGTCGCTTCTCTTGTGGGGCGAAATAGTGCTCGGTGGCGTAGAGGTAGCGCTCTTCGAAGCGTTGCACGGCTTCCCTCGACTTTCTCGTGAAGGGAAGCAGCATGTCGTAGGCGTGGAACCAGTGGGGATACAGGTCCACGGAGGCTTCTATACCTGCGCGCTTGAGGTTCGCGACGTACTCAAGCGTCTCGCAATAGAACGGCTCTGCAGTGCCGACGTAAGTGTAGGCAGGAGGCAGCCTTGCGTAATTGGTTTCCCGGGCGGGAGCGGCGTAAGACGGTGGCATCGTGCCTCCTAAATCGCGGAGATAGTGTTTCCAGGCAAATCGGTTGGTGCGCGTGTTCCACACGGGTGCGTGATTGTCTCGCGAAGAGGCGGTCTCCCGGTCGTCCAGCATGGGGTAGAGGGGCATCTGGAAGGCGACGTTGACCTCGCCGAGATCTCGCGCCAAAAGGCAGGTGGCCACGGTGAGGCCGCCCCCGGCGCTTTCCCCGCCCACCATAATCTGTGCGTCGTTGATTCCCAGCTCGTCGGCGTGGACCTTCAGAAAAAGCAGAGCGGCGTAGCAGTCTTCCAGATCGGCGGGGGAAGGGTTTTCGAACGCGGGGCGGGGTTGAACATGGC
>OCPQ01001138.1_pt1 | contig 12466 bp, 9 predicted proteins | sample 1538251 | NCBI WGS metagenome assembly OCPQ01 (sample SAMEA2580249, study PRJEB22360) | human gut metagenome | biome: human gut; feature: human-associated habitat; material: faeces | place: Denmark | collected 2008/2010 | reverse complement strand
CGGATCTGGACCCCCCCCGGCTCCTCCCCCGCCGATGCCAGCCACACCTATCACCACAGCAAAACCCTGAACACCGACGGGCAGGCCTATCCCTATCCCACCAGTCTCACCGGCCACGGCAGCCCCGTCCACTACGGCGACTGGGTGACCCCCGCCGATCTGGGTACGCTGGGCATGGTGTACTGGGAGCACGAGGAGGGCGGCAGTAACCCCGGCTATCACTTCTCATACATCGGCTTTGAAAACGGCGTCCGCAAGGACGGCAGCAGCCTCTGCACCGCCCACGACGACGGCGGCAAGATCACCGCCTACGGCTACGGCTACTACTGGTCCAAGGGCGAGACGGAGCCCCTGCTGGAGACCCAGCACATCGCTCTGGACGGCCGCAACACCGAGGCGGCGGCGGAACTGGAGAAGCAGATGCCTCAGTTCAGCTTCGTCACCTATCAGACCTCCGACACCGGTCTGCGGCTCCTCAGCGGCACCACCGGCAACGGCTACTGGTTCCTGTCTCAGGGGGATGTGTGGTTCACCTACACCGTCAGTCCCTTCTTCGCAGAGTCCTATGCCGTCACCGCCGTCAGCACCGGTACTACCGGCGGCACCACCGGCGTGGAGCCCGGCACGGATGCCCTGCCCTATCAGGTGCGGTCCGTGGAGCAGCTGCAATACATCAACTGGAGCTACTACGGCAATCAGGGCAGCTCCACCCGTGACGTGACGGGCAGCGGGAGTATGTACAAGTACTACCCCTACCTGCAATATACCCGTGTCACCTGGGGCTACCAGAGCAAGGAGGACGCCATCGCCGGCGACTCCACCGGCGGCACCCGGCCCATCCGCACGTGGAAGCAAAGCCATGACCTCAACGGCCAGAGCCTGGCGGATCCCACGGATGCCTCCCTGAATTACAGCTTCCATCCCATCGCCGGTTCTGTCTATGACAGCGGCAGCAGCACCGACTACCGTATGGTGCTGTACAACTGGTTCGGCAGCAAGTACGACGGCCAGAGCTACTATATCAAGAACGTGAACATCGACTCCTACTGCTACAACGTGGGCCTCTTCGGCACCACCGCCGGCGCAGAGATCGCGAACATCGTCCTTTATAGTGACAACGGCGCCGTCATCCAGCGCAATACCGATCCCACGCCCTCCAGCGGCACCCGGACGGTGCGCCAGTATTCCACCTCCTACGCCTTGGGAGGTCTGGTGGGCATCGCCTATGACTACAACAGCAGCATGGGCAACGGCAGCATCACCAACTGCGCCATCGCCGGCTACACTGTGGCCGACAACAGCCGTAACAAGCAGCATCTGGGTGAGGCCGCCATCGGCGGGCTGGTGGGTGTCTCCAGCGTCAACCTCAACAAGTGTTCCGCCGTGGTGGATCTGCAGATCAACTGCACCCACGTCGATACCAACGGCTACATGAACGCCGCCCGCTACGGCAACTATGTGCGTGTAGGCGGTCTGGCCGGCGGTGTGCGCTTTGCGGTAACGGACTGCTACACCGGCGGTACCATCACCGTTGGGAAGGAGACCCTGAAGGAGCGTGTCCCCGTGGGCAGCAGCAACAATGTCTTTGCCGACGGCAGCTCTGCCGTCCGGGTCAAGATGAATTCCGGCGGTGTCCCCGGCCCCGATACCTATGTCTATATCGGCGGTATGGGCGGCAGCGGCTTCTCCGCCAGCTTCACCAACTTTGTCAATCGCTCCGACAGTTCGGATGGTCAGCCCACTTTCAATAACTGCTACACCTACATGGAGTTCCCGGACATGGCGGGTACCATCACCGGCATCTCCCTTATGGGCAGTATTGCCGACCGGGCCGGTGCCAGCACCAATGCAAAGCTCTATATCAATAACTGCTACTACCTCAACAGCAGCAAGAACAGCATTTCTTTCGACGATCTGCCCAAATACTACGGCAAGGGTAATTTCAGAAGCAACTCCCTTAGCGGGCTGCTGCGTACAGAAGCGGCACGGGGAAAAATGCTCAACGGCGATCTCAGCTACCTCCGTAATTACGGCTGGAACGGTGGTTCCAACACGTATAGCATCAAGGGCCTGACGGGCCTGACCTATGAGCAGATGTCCCAGCGCACCGGTGCCAGCATCGTCACCCAGAACAACGGCACCGGCACTGCACAGCGCTACGATAGCTTCGCCGCCGCTCTGGGCAGCAGCTTTGCGTGGGTCACTACCGAGGAAAACGGCGCCGAGGTCCACGGTAAATACAGCTTCCCCGGCAGCGACGAGGCCCTGCAGGGTCAGGACTTCCCCTTCCCCACCGTACTGGTGCAGGATAACGTCTTTGGCCGGGCCCGTCTACACTACGGCTGGTGGCCGTCATCTGGCCTCTACTGGAGCAAGGGCTTGCTGACGCTGGACATGATCACCGACTACGATGCCGCCGGCGGTGAATCCGCCGTGACGCTGGATCTGCGGTTTGAGGGCACGGATCCCGGCACGGAGCTCCCCACCCTGTCCTATACCAAGGACGGCATCGTCACTGCCGAGCTTCAGCCGGACGGCACGGGCCACTACAAGGTCCGCATCGTGGGACAGGCCATCGGCTCCACCGAGATCATCGCCACACTGGGGGATTATACCGCCCGTCTGGCAGTGGACGTCACCGCCAAGCTCTCCATCTCCGTGGATCAACTCTCCGTAGAGCAGTATGTAGGCGAGAGCACTACCCTCACCCTCACCGCACGGGACGGCACCGGCCAAGTGCTCACCGGCGTCAAATGGGACGTGGTCAGCGGCTCTGACCGGGTGGTCACGCTGTCCCCGGTGAGTCAGGATCAGCAGGTCACCGTCACCGGTAAGGGCGAGGGCGAGGAGACTCTGCTGGTGCAGGCCGGTGTCACCGTGGGCCAGCGCACCTTCACCAGTGAGCTGCGCCTCACCGCCACCATCCATATGCAGGGCGTGCTGGGCATCGCCCATGTGGGCGATGGAAACGCCGTGTATCGTCAGGGCATCCTGAATCGGGACGCCACCGACTGGGATACCCCTCTCGGCCCCGCCGAGGGCGATGTCCCCGATCACGAGGGTCTGTACCTGTACAACCGTGGCAAGGCGGCGGACTTCCGGTACTTCACCGTAACGGCCCTTACCGTTCTGGATAGCACCGGCACTTCCCACGATATGCTCTCCGCCACCGATGAGGACTACCGGGTCACCGTAGGCGACGTGGTGGCCGCCCAGCAGGACGGCGACTTCAGCTATCGCCCCATCACCATCCACGGACGGCAGCAGGAGACAGTCACCCTGCAGGTGACCCTCACCGACAGCCGCACCGGCCGGCCCTATCCGCTGGATATCCCCTATACCCTGACGGCGGAGGATACGCAGATCACCGCCACCTTCGTGGTGGGCCGCCTGCGGCTGGAGAAGGCCGTTCCCTTCGGCCAGCCCGCCGCCGGCTTCCTCCCCACGGAGGAGGAGCTTGTCTCGGCGCTCCGGCCCGTTGTGGGCTGGACCCCCAGTCCCGACCTGCCCCTGTTCCAGGATACCACCTTTGAACCCATCTATCAGGATACGGAGGAGCCCGGTCTGCTCCGCTGGCGCTGGAGCCGATAACCGTTTTGCAGAAAGGAGGCCATTGGAATGAAAAAGTGTACAGACCGGAAGGGCATCACCATTCTGATGGCCCTCCTCCTGCTGCTGGTGGCCAGCATGGTCAGCGTAGTGATCCTTACGGCGGGCCCCAACCCTCCTCCGTGTCCCGTGCGGCGGGCCACTACCGCCGCCCGACACATCTCCAACGACCGCCAGAGCCAGCAGACCTATCTCACCGTCAGCTCCGCTGCGGAGCTGTTGCGGGACGATATCCTCTCCTCCAGCTATGAGCAGAAGGTCACCCGCCGCCCCACTGCCACCGGCAGCTATATCGAGCGGACGGAGGTAACTCAGACCCCCCAGGGGGCCATGAAGGTCTGGCTGGAGCGGGGCATTGAGGCCGTGGGCCGTGGCATCGCCTATACCGACGTCATCACCCTCACCCCGGATGCTGCCAGCGGTCTGGACGCCGTACAGGCGGAGTTCACCATGACCCCCGCCTACGACATCACCGTGACTCTTTCTCTGGCGGACAGCAGTCAGGGCAACTGCCTTATGACCCTCACCCTCAGCGGCGAGCGGAAGCAGCAGGTCACCACCGTCACCGGCGGCAACACCGAGACGGGACAGACCACCGTTACCACCACCACCATCTCTTGGGACACACCGCTCATTGAAAAGGGGGTCACCGGATGAAAAAGCTGAAAAACCAGAAGGGCGAAACTCTGGTGGAGACTCTGGTGTCCCTGCTGATCATCGTGCTGGTGTTCGTCTTTCTGACGGGCTCCGCCGTGGCAGCCGCCAAGATCAACGCCAAGATCCGGGACACCGACGTCTCCTTCCGGTACAGCGATGCCCAGTCCGAGGGCAGCACCCGGCTGCGCCTCTCCGGCCGCAGCGGCCAGACCGGCAGCACCTCGGTGGAGGTCTATCAGGAGAACGGCTACCGCTACTATGTGTCGGAGGATACGCCATGAGAAAACTCCGTGACCGGCGGGGCATCACCCTGACCGAGATGCTGTGTACGGTGCTGATCGTGCTGCTGCTGACGGCGCTGCTGGTGGTGGGCATCCGCTTTGCCGGCAAGACCTATACGGAGTCCATGCGGCTATCGGAGGCGCAGGAGCTTTGCTCCACCCTCACCAGCGTCATCAGCGACAAGCTGCGCTTCTGCGGCACCGTGACGCAGGATGAAAACGGCGGCCTGACGCAGATCTTCATCCAGAACGTGGGCAGCGTAGAAGGTAAAGGCGATGCCTTTCAGATCGGTGAAGACGGCCAGCTGGCGCTGGGCGATCGTCACCTGCTGGGCTCGGCCTCCTACCCCAAGGGGCTGAAGGTGAAGTCCTTTACCCTGCGCTACGATGCCTCCACCGACATTTTCTCCGTCACCCTGGAGATCGGGGACCGCTCCCGGCAAACCCTGTCCCAGACCTCCTTCGAGGTCAAGCGCATCAATCGCACTGTGACCTGATGCGCCTACGGCCCGCAAGCGGTAAGCGGCCAAATGCAGAGATAACAAACGAACCCCCCTCGGCCATAGCCGAGGGGGGGTGCTTCTGTCTTATTTGGTTTTTTCTGCGGCCGCTGCGGCGGAACCGTCAGCTTTCCGCCTTGACGTCGGGCCTTGCGCCCTCCGTGCGGTACTGGGTCATAAACAGCCGAATGGCCTGCTTCAGCGCCTCCAGCTGGGACTGCAGATAGCATTCATCCTCGAACATGGCGTAGTGGACGCAGGTCTGGATCAGGATGAAGATCAGCGGGGTGATGGTGGTATAGGGGATGCCCAGCTTGGGCTCCAGCGATTTGGCGTATTCGGTGTAGCGGCGGTTGACCCCCTCGAAGAACTGCTTGCCGTAGCGGATATACTTGGGGTGGGTGTAGACCTGATACATCAGGCGGTACTTCTTGCCGTGCTGCCGGGCCGTCCAGTAGGGTATCTCGTCGATGAAGCGCATCAGATCCTGCGGATCGGTGGGGGCCTTGGCCATGAAGTCGTCCTCCACCTTCTTCATGCAGTAGGCGGTGGACTGGACAATGAGATCGTCCAAATCTCTAAAATAGATATACAGCACGGCGGAGCTGCACCCACAGGACTCCGCCAGCTTCCGGATGCCCACGGAGGCCAGACCGTTTTCGGCGTAGCAGTCGTAGCACTTCTCCATCAGCATGATTTTTTTGCGCTGAAATTCCTCTTGATCTCTGGTTCTCACGGTACTTCTCCTCTTGTCATCCCTATTATTTGCATAGATTGCAAATATTATATACACTATATCTGATAATATATTATATCACTTGTTTCCGTGTTGCAAGGCTTTTTTCCGCAGTTTCCAAAAAATGACAAAATAATCGCCTGAATCGGACATTCAGGCGATGACTTTTTTGCGATGTGCAATAGCGGGCATGGGCTGCTGCCTATGTCCGCCGGGATACGCTCCCTCGCCCCGCCGCCGTCCGGGGATATCCGTTATCCTTCGGTGCCACTGCCCTCCGGCGTCGTATCGGCAGCTGCGGTATCGGCGGGAGCATCCGCAACGGTGTCCTTCGGCTCCTGACGGGCCTCCAGCCGTTTCAGATACCAGAGGATGCGCCCGCCCACATAGGCGATGGCCACAATGGCCCCGGCGTCCGGCATATTCAGGTAGCCGCCGATCAGATACGCTCCTAAAAAGCCGAGCAATGCGGCGGTAAATGCTGTTTTCCAGTCTATGGGACACTCTGGCTTCATAAATTTTCCTCCAACATTGATACTCCTGTTACTCAAGTGTTACTGGGCGTGCCAAATATGTGGTAATCTTACTACCCAAGCCAACAGAGAAACTTACACCTCCCTTGGAATCTATCGACACAGAAATATTACTGGCTCCAAGGGTCTTATGGGCGTAGCTTGGTTGCATAACTGCATCCGTTGATGTTACAACGCCATAGCATAGATAGGTAGCAAAATGGCTATCTGTATTTGCCGCTCCATTTCTTCCGCTGTCATTTCTACGATACCTTCCTCATTGACTTTCAGATATGTGGATGTAAGAGACAAATTGTCATAGGTCAGAAGCTTCAATGCCTCCTCTTCCGGAATCCCTTCACTATCCATGCCCATGTAATCCATGAGAAACTGTGCGGGCTCATAGTCAGAGAGATTCGGATACTGTCGTCTTGCCGCCTGTGTGAAGGCATCCATATGTTCATAGGTAGATACCACTACACCATTATCTTGAATCGTCTCCTTGACCGTGATAGTACGTCTTGCCAGAGTATAAATACTCTCTTCGGTGGCTCCGGCCACGGTAGTCATGGTGAACAACATCGCCAAAAGAAATATAAAGGATCACAGCCTTTTCATAAAATGTCCTGTTTATTATCTAAATTGCAAGAACCCATTTTGTGTTTTTCTGTGCCTTCATTTATATTTCTACCTGTGCATCGGACTCCTCCCCTTTCAGCTTCATCGTATCACGATTTCCGCTTTTTGCAAGCAAATTCGCCGCCCAGTGTGTTTTTTCGTAAAGAGTGCCGATCGTCGCCATTTTATTTTAGTGAAATTGCTCTTGTTGCCGTTTTTCCTTTGCATCTGACAGGAATTTGTGGTATGATACAGGATGTATTCTTGTTTCTATTCGCCGCAGCGATGCCGGAAGGCTCTCCCGCCCGGCGGAAGAGAAACGGGAGCAATACGCATACTTTCCTTTTGGAAACAGAAAGGACACGATACATATGGGACTCATTACGAAAATTTTCGGAACGTACAGTCAGCGGGAGCTGAAAAGCATCTACCCCATCGCTGACAAGATCGAGGCGCTGGCCGACGAGTACAAGGCCCTCACCGATGCCCAGCTTCAGGCCAAGACCCCGGAATTCAAGGAGCGTCTGGCCAACGGCGAGACGCTGGATGACCTGCTGCCGGAGGCCTTTGCCACCGTGCGGGAGGCGGCGGACCGTGTGCTGGGTCTGCGCCCCTATCGGGTGCAGCTCATCGGCGGCATCGTGCTGCATCAGGGCCGCATCGCTGAGATGAAGACCGGTGAAGGTAAGACGCTGGTGGCCACGCTGCCCTCCTACCTCAATGCACTGACGGGCCGTGGCGTTCACATCGTCACCGTCAACGACTATCTGGCCAAGCGAGACAGCGAGTGGATGGGCAAGGTCCACCGCTTTCTGGGGCTGTCGGTGGGCCTGATCGTCCACGACCTCAGCAAGGAGGAGCGGCAGGCCGCCTACAACGCCGACATCACCTACGGCACCAACAACGAGATGGGCTTTGACTACCTGCGGGACAACATGGCCATCTATAAGAACGAGCAGGTGCAGCGGGGCCATAACTTCGCCATCGTGGACGAGGTGGACTCCATCCTCATCGATGAGGCCCGGACGCCCCTCATCATCTCCGGCATGGGGGACAAGTCCACGCAGCTGTATGACATGGCGGAGTCGCTGGTGGCCCGGATGAAGAAATACGTGGTGGCGGAGGTAGACTCCAAAGAGGAGGAAGCCGAGGATATCGACGCCGACTATGTGGTGGATGAGAAGGCCAAGACGGCCACCCTCACCGCCCGTGGTATCGCCAAGGCCGAGGAGTTTTTCAATCTGGAGAACCTCTCCGACCCGGAGAACAGCACCATCGCCCACCACATCAATCAGGCCATCAAGGCCCACGGCGTCATGAAGCGGGACGTGGACTACGTCATCAAGGACGGCGAGATCATCATCGTGGACGAGTTCACCGGCCGTCTGATGTTCGGCCGTCGGTACTCCGAGGGTCTGCATCAGGCCATCGAGGCCAAGGAGCACGTCTCCGTGCAGCGGGAGAGCAAGACGCTGGCCACCATCACCTTCCAGAACTACTTCCGCCTGTATCAGAAGCTGTCCGGTATGACCGGTACGGCCCTGACAGAGGAGGAAGAATTTGCCACCATCTACAAGCTGGACATTGTGGAGATCCCCACCAACCGTCCCATCGCCCGTATCGACGATCAGGACTCCGTGTATAAGACGGAGCAGGGTAAGTTCCGGGCGGTCATCCGTCAGGTGGAGGAGTGCCACGCCAAGGGCCAGCCGGTGCTGGTGGGTACGGTATCCATCGAGAAGAACGAGCTTTTAAGCCGGATGCTCACCAAGGCAGGCATCAAGCACAACGTATTGAACGCCAAGAACCACGAGCGTGAGGCGGAGATCGTGGCGCAGGCCGGTAAGCTGGGCGCCGTCACCGTGGCCACCAACATGGCCGGCCGTGGTACGGATATCATGCTGGGCGGCAACGCCGAGTACATGGCCACCAGCGACCTGCGGAAGGCGGGGCTGTCGGACGAGCTCATTGCTGAGGCCACCGGCTACGCCGAGACGGACAACCAGGAGATTCTGGATGCCCGCCGCCTGTTTGCCCAGAAGCTGCAGCAGCACAAGGAGGAGATCGCCGGAGAGGCGGAGCAGGTGCGTCAGGCCGGCGGCCTGTTCATCGTGGGTACCGAGCGCCACGACTCCCGCCGGATCGACAACCAGCTGCGTGGCCGTGCCGGTCGTCAGGGCGACCCCGGCGAGACCCGGTTCTATATCTCGCTGGAGGACGACCTCATGCGTCTGTTCGGCGGCGAGCGCATCAACAGCATCATGGAGCGGATGAACCTCGACGAGGACACCCCCATCGAGAACAAGATGCTGACCCGTGCCATTGAGCAGGCTCAGACCACGGTGGAGTCCCGGAACTTCCAGTCCCGTAAGTCGGTGCTGGAGTACGACGACGTGATGAACAAGCAGCGTGAGATCATCTACGACCAGCGCAAGCAGGTGCTGGAGGGCATGGACGTCAAGGGCATCATCATGAACATGATGTCCACCGCCATCGGCCATCAGGTCAGCAGCGCTTTCGGCGGCGAGAGCCACATGGACGAGGCCGGGATGCGGGAGCTGCTGCGTCAGGTGGAGGGCCTGTACTTCCCCAGGTACACCGTGCGCTTCGAGCCGGAGCGCATCCCTCAGCTGACGGCGGAGGAGGTCATCGACGCCTTTACCGCCGCCGCTGCCGACTTCTACGAAAAGAAGGAGCAGGAGTTCACCTCCCCTGTCATGCGTGAGGTGGAGCGTGTGGTGCTGCTGCGGGTGGTAGACGAGTACTGGATGGACCACATCGATGCCATGACCGATCTGCGGCAGGGCATCGGTCTGCGGGCCTATGCTCAGACGGATCCCATCATCGCCTATAAGAAGGAATCTCTGGAGATGTTCGAGGAGATGATCTCCGCCATTCAGGAGGAAACCGTCCGGCGGCTGTACTCCGTACGGCTGCGGAAGAACGAAGAGGTCAAGCGGGAGCGTGTAGCCAAGACCACGTCGGAGAGCGTGGGCGGCGACGGCACCGTGAAGAAGCAGCCCCGCAAGGTGAAGAAGATTGGCCGCAACGAACCCTGCCCCTGCGGCAGCGGTAAGAAGTACAAGAACTGCTGCGGCCGGGATGCGTAAAAATCCCCGGACAGGAGGACTGCCATGGCATTTCATGACCATACGGAAAACGGCATCACCGTGCTGCAGAGCGATCTGCTGTGCGGCAGCATCCGCCACGGCTTTTCCACCCGCACCGGCGGCGTCAGTCCCGCCCCGTGGGACAGCCTGAATCTGGGCGTGGGCCGGGGCGACGATCTGGCCAATGTGCAGGAGAACTTCCGCCGCCTGTGCGGCGTGCTGGGTCTGTCCCATCAGCGGGCGGTGCTCAGCAAGCAGGTCCACGAGGACAACATCCGTCTGGTGACGGAGGCGGACTGCGGCAAGGGACTGTTCCGGCAGCGGGACTACACCAGCGTAGACGCCATGATCTGCCGGGAGAAGCACATCCCGCTGGTGGTGTTCTCCGCCGACTGCGGCACTATTCTGCTGTACGACCCGGTGCAGGAGGCCATCGGAGCCGTCCACGCCGGGTGGCGTGGGGTGGCCAGCGGTCTGGCCGCCAAGACGGTGCGGCGGATGCAGGAGACCTTCGGCACGGAGCCGGGGGATCTGCTGGCCGCCACGGGACCGTCCATCGGGGCCTGCTGTTTTGAGACGGACGATGACGTGCCGGAGGCCATGCGCCGGGCGCTGGGTGCGGCGGCGGAGCCGTACATGGTGCGCCGGGGCGAAAAGTGGCACATAGACCTGAAGGGCATCAATGCCCTGTGGCTGCGGCAGGCAGGGGTACAGCGCATCGACGTATGCCCCGACTGCACCGGCTGCCACCCGGAGCGCTGGTGGTCCCATCGGAAGATGGGGGACCGCCGGGGAGCGCAGGCGGCACTCATCGCCCTGATCTGAACAGGAGACTGCCATGAAAAAGCGTTTACTATCCCTTTTGCTGGCGGCGGCGTGTCTTATGCCGCTGTCCGGCTGCGACTGGGGCGAGGAGCCGGAGGAGACCTACGACACCCTCTCCCAATACTATCAGCAGAGCGACAGCACCAAGCAGGATACCCGTCTCACCTCCTTCGGTCTGCCCTATCTGCAGGGGGAGACATGGGACCCCATCACCTGCGCCGACGGCGCCCAGCAGACACTGGGTGCGCTGCTGTATGAGAGTCTGTACACGCTGGGTACCGACTTTTTGCCCCAGCCTTGTCTGGCGGAGAGCGCCTCCTACGACGCCGAAAGCTACGCCCTGACCGTCACCGTGCGCTCCGGCGTCACCTTCTCCGACGGCTCGGCCCTGACGGCGTGGGACGTGGTGGCTGCCCTGCGGCGGGCCAAGGAGTCCGTGCGGTACGGCCAGCGGCTGGCGGAGATGGACTCCGTGTCCTATCTGGGGGAGAGCACCCTCCGCATCTACCTCACCCGCAACGACCCGCAATTCGCCGCCCGGCTGGATATTCCTATCATCAAAGGCGGCACTCAGGAGGACACGGTGCCGGTGGGCAGCGGCCCCTACCGCTATGCCAAGGACGAGAGCGGGGTGTATCTGGCCCGGCGAACGGACTGGTGGCAGGATAAGACCATGCCGCTGGAGCGCATCGAGCTGACCGCCTGCAAGAACACCGACTCCATGGCCTACGCCTTCTATACCCACGACATCCAGATGCTGGTATGCGACCTGACCGGCACCAACACCTCCAACGTCTACGGCAGCGGCAGCTATACGGACATCCCCACCTCGACGATGCAGTATATCGGCTTCAATGTCACCCGTGCGCCCTTCAACGACCCCAAGCTGCGGGCAGCCCTGAGTCTTGGCATGGACCGGGCCGGCGGCGTCAGTGCCTTCCTGCTGGGGCATGGGCAGACGGCCCAGTTCCCCCTGTCCCCCTCGGCGGTGGTCTACCCCAAGGATCTGGAGGAGACCTATTCCCCGGACAGCTACCGCTCCGCTATGGAGACGGCGGGCTATACCTCCGGCGAAAAGTCCGTCTCCGTCACCATGCTGGTGAACGAGGAGAACAGCTTCAAGGTGTCCATGGCCCGGAAGCTGGCGTCGGACCTCTCCCAATACGACGTGAAGATCGACGTAAAGACCCTGCCCTATGAGGACTATCTGGCGGCGCTGAAGGCCGGAGATTTCGACCTCTACTACGGGGAGTGCAAGCTGACGGCGGATTGGGATCTGTCGCCGCTGCTGTCTCCGGGCGGGGCCCTGAACTACGGCGGCGTGCGGGACACACAGCTGGAGACCCTGCTGACGGCCTTCCGAACGGCATCGGAGGGCGAGGGACGCCAGACGGCGGCCCATGAGCTGTGCAGCTATCTGAAGGAGCAGGCGCCGTTGGTGGCAGTGTGCTTCAAGTCCAACTCCGTGCTGCTGCCGGACGGGGCGGTGAAAAACGACATCCACCCCACCGTCTCTGACCCCTTTGCCGATTTTCAGGATTGGCAGCTGAATATGAAAAGCTAAGTCCTCCGGAAAATGAACTTTTTAGCAAGAACCGGCCGCAGGGAGAATCTCCCT
>OCPQ01001114.1_pt1 | contig 12627 bp, 8 predicted proteins | sample 1538251 | NCBI WGS metagenome assembly OCPQ01 (sample SAMEA2580249, study PRJEB22360) | human gut metagenome | biome: human gut; feature: human-associated habitat; material: faeces | place: Denmark | collected 2008/2010 | reverse complement strand
CGGCCTTGCAAACATCAACACCACCTTTACCTGCGCCGGTGCTTACGGCGTGGCGAAGGAGACCTACCACTGCGCAGGCCACAAAGCCCACGGCACCATCACACTGGCCGAAGCTCTGCGTCAGAGCTGCAATATCTACTATATCCAGCTGGGCCAGCGCGTTGGCTCCCAGACCTTCTATAACTACTTCGATGCCTTTGGCTTTACCAGCCGCACCGGCGTGGACCTGCCCAGTGAGACGGGCTTCATGCAGTATTATAAGGCCAACCAGCTGGGCGAAGTGCAGCTGGCTTCCTCGGCCTTTGGTCAGGCAATGGCCATCACCCCGCTGCAGATGTGCACCGCTGTGGCCGCGGCCGTCAACGGCGGCTATCTGGTCACGCCCCATGTGGTGGATAAGATCACCGATGCAAATGGCAACGTGATCGAGGAGATCGGTGCCAATGTGCGCCGTCAGGTCATCAGCGAGAGCACCAGCAATGTGATCCGCCAGATCATGGAATATGAGGTGGGCAACGGCACCGGCGGCGGCAAGTATGCCTATGTGTCCGGCTACCGTATCGGCGGCAAGTCCGGCACTTCCGAACAGTTGAACATGGACCGCCGCGCTGATGGCGACTACAAGAAGGTTGCGTCCTTTGCCGCTGTCCTGCCCGCCGACGACCCGGAGATCATCGTCTATGTGATGCTGGATGACCCCAACAACGCCAGAACGGACTACTCGTCCCTGCTGGCAGCGCCCGTTGTGGGCAACATCATCAGCGAGATCGCACCCTACCTTGGCATTGCCGCCGACGGCGAGGATCGCAGCCAGACTGTGGTCACTGTGCCGAATCTGGTGGGCACCGAGTGGAGCAGTGCACAGGTGCAGCTGAACATCAAGGGCCTCAGGCATCAGCTGGCCGAAAGCACCACTAGTCAGGCGGCAGCAGCTGTCACCTACCAGTATCCGCACGCGGGTGCAAAGGTGGCCTACGGCACCACCGTGTACCTGTATACCGATACCTATGAGGGCAGCCATACCGATGTGCCGGATGTGACCGGCAAGAGCGCGGACTTTGCCCGCCAGATGCTGTCTGCCGCCGGATTGAACTGTGTGGTGGAGGGCAATGCGAACGGCACTGTGCAGGCCCAGAGTGCAGACCCCGGTTCCAGTGTGCAGCGCGGCACCGTCGTGACCATTACCTGTGGGTAACAAGAACCCTCTCAGGCGCTTGCGCGCCAGCTCTCCCGAAGGGCGAGCTTTATGAGTGGGCACGGTAAAGTGAATCTTCTGAAGAACTGCACTTTATCGTAAGATGCAAAAGAGCTCCCCTTTCGGGGGAGCTGGCAATGCCGCAGGCATTGACTGAGAGGGTTTTACAAGATAAAAGAGAGGGGACATGAACAATGGAAAAAATTTCTGCAAGCAAGCTTCTGGCAGGGCTGGTGCCCGCAGACTTCATCCGGGAAGAGGTGCAGGTGGAATTGGTGACCACCGACAGCCGCGAGGTGCGGCCCGGCTGCATTTTTGTAGCGTTCCCGGGTGAAAAATTTGACGGCCACGATTTTGCGGCCAAAGCACTGGAGAACGGTGCTGTTTATGTGGTGGTGAACCACCCGGTGGAGGGCGTACCTGCGGAAAAGGCCATCCTCTGCCCGGACAGCTACCACGCCATGATGGTGATGGGCGCGAACTACCGCAGCCAGTATCACCCCAAGATGGTGGGTGTGACCGGCAGCGTGGGCAAGACCACCACCAAGCAGATGACCTACGCCGCCCTTGCAGGCTTTGGCGAGACCATCAAGACCGAGGGCAACCAGAACAATGAACTGGGCATGCCCCGCACCTTGATGCGGCTGGAAAGCAGCACTGAGTATGCCGTGATCGAGATGGGCATGAGCCATGCGGGCGAGATCGACCGTCTGGCCCGGGCCGCACGCCCGGATGTGGGCATCATTACCTGCATCGGTGTGTCCCACATCGGCAATCTGGGGAGTCAGGAGAACATCTGCAAGGCAAAGCTGGAGATCTGCAACGGCCTGCCGGAGGGTGCACCGCTGGTGCTGAACTATGATGATAAGTTCCTGCGCGCCGCAAAGCTGCCCGCCCACGTGAAGCCGGTATGGTTCAGTCTGGCAGATGAGAACGCTGATGTGTGTGCACTGTCCATCCGGCAGGAAGAGGACGGCATGAGCTTTGTGCTGGAAGATCAGGAAGAGGGCACCTTTGTGGTCAAGATCCCGGCCATGGGCAAGCACAATGTGGCAAACGCTCTGGCTGCCTACTGCGCCGCCACCCGCTTGGGCTGCGACCCGCGCGGTGTCATCAAGGGGCTTTCCAATTTTGAGCAGACCGGCCGCCGCCAGAAGGTGGTGCACAGCAAGGGCGTTACCGTCATTGAGGATTGCTACAATGCAAACCCCGACAGCATGAAGGCCGCGCTTGCCATGTTCAAGGAATTCCCCTGCAAGCGCCGCTTTGCCCTGCTGGGCGATATGCTGGAGCTGGGCGAGCTGTCCCGCGAAGCCCACGAGGAGCTGGGTCGTCTGGCTGCGGAGAGTGATCTGTACTGCCTTGTGACCTACGGCGAAAACGCAAAGCGCACGGCTGTGGTGGCTGCGGCCAAGGGGGTCAAGACCCTCCATGCCAACAACTACCGCGAGGCAGCGGATGCTCTGCTGAACCGGATAGAGCCGGGCGATGCCCTGCTGGTGAAGGCAAGCCGCGGCATGGCGCTGGAAAAAGTGCTGGAAATTTTCTACGCAGAGCAGAAAGATGCCGAAGAATAACCCTTTGGCATGAATTTGGAGATTGAAAAATGATTCGTTTCGCCTTGGTCGTCGCGTCGGTGCTGGGTTTTGTGCTGACTGCGGCGCTCGGCAATATGATGGTGCCGCTGCTGCGGGAGCTGCAGCGTGCGGCACGCGGCACACAGCCGGACAGCGATGCCCCGGACAGCCCGGTGCCTACCATGGGCGGGCTGTGCCTGATGGTGGGCACCCTTGCCGCTGTGGGCGTGGGCTGGCTGGCCGCATGTGCTGCACAGCCTTCCCTGCTTGGCAGCGACCGGCAGATGACCTCCCGCCTGCTCATTGCACTGCTGGGGTCGCTGGCCTTTGGCGCAGTGGGGCTGGCCGATGATCTGGCCCGCATCCGCAGCCGCTACCCGAACGGTTTAGGCCTTGGCCTGCGCCGCACACAGCGCCTTGCACTGGAATGCATCGCTGCAGCGCTGGTGCTGGGCCTGCTGGCACTGAACGGGTGCCTGCCCACAGGGCTGATCCTGCCGGGGGCGGGCTATGTGGAATGTGCGCTGGCACCGCTGCTGTGGGCTGTGCTGCTGGTGGCGATGGCCGAGGCGGCCCGCGTGGCCGACGGTGCCGACGGCACGGTGTGCGGCGCGGCCTTTGCGGCTATGCTGGGCCTGATGATGCTGGAAACGCAGCTGGGCTGGTTCCCGCTGGCAGTATTCCCGGCGGCACTGGCCGGTGCACTGATGGCCTTTCTGCTGTGGGATTTTCCACCGGCAAAGCTGCACCCCGGCCGGTGCGGCTGCTTGTATGCAGCGGGAGCCATTGGCTGCATTCCGCTGTGCATTGGCTACGCAGAGCTGAGCATCCCGCTGGCACTGCCCTTCTGGGTGGAGGGCGGCATGGTGTTGCTGCAGGTCCTGTTCTGCCGCTGGAAGGGCAGGCCGCTGTTTGCGGCGGCACCGCTGCACCGCTGGCTGGAAAAGCGCGGCATGAGTGCAGTGAATATTTTTTACAGCCTGTGCGCACTGAGCGTGTGCGGGCTGGCGCTGGCCGTGTGTCTGGCACGCTGGGCCTGAGCGCCTGATTCTGAAAATAAGGGGGCGTGGCAATGGCAGCCACCCGCAGACAACATAAAAACCAAAAAGAAAGTGCATGGGTGCCGCCGCTGCAGCGGGACCCGGGACCGTGGAACCGGCTGCTGCTCAACTGGCTGGCAACGCTGGCCATTATCATGGTGTTCGGCCTTGTAATGCTGTACAGCGCAAGCTACACCACCGGCTACCTGCGCATGGGCGACAGCCTGCACTACATCAAGCAGCAGGCTATCTGCATGGCCATTGGCATTGGCTGTATGGTAGTCATGAGCTATGTGGATCACCGCTTCCTGCGCTGGGCGAGCAAGCCGCTGTACTGGGTGGTGCTGGCCATGCTGGCCGTCACGCTGACCTTTGCACCGCTGAACGGCTGCCGCCGCTGGATCCGTCTGGGCGGCCTGACTCTGCAAACCTCTGAGGTGGCAAAGTTTGAGATGATCCTGCTCTCGTCCCATCTGGCGGCAAGTGCGCCGCAGATCGGCCGGTTCAGCCCGTCGCTGAGAGAAAAGATCAAGCCAAAGGATTGGCTGTTCATCCGCATCGTAAGGCAGCTGATCGTGCCGGTGCTGCCGCTGGTGCCGGTGGTGTTGCTGCTGTTTTTAGAGCCGCACATGTCCGGCATCCTGCTGACCACCGCCATCGTGGGCACCATCCTCATGCTGACCGGCTGCGGCGGTGTATTGACATGGTGCGGGGCCGCAGCGGCGGCTCTGCTGCTGAAACCGGCCCTGACGCTGGTGGAATCCATTGGCTATCTGCAGGACCGCCTGAACACATGGTCCGATGATCTGGAAGCGCTGAACGACCAGACCAAGCAGAGCTTGTACGCCATCGGCTCCGGCGGACTGAAGGGCCTTGGCCTTGGCAACAGCGTGGAAAAGCAGCTCTGGCTGCCGGAAAGCACCAACGACTTCATCTTCAGTGTGGTGTGCGAAGAATTGGGCTTCATCGGTGCGGTGCTCATCATCGTGCTGTTCATACTGCTCATAGCGCAGGGCCTGATGATCGCCTATAAGGCCGAAAACCAGTTCTGCACCATGGTGGGGATTGGCATTATGGCGCAGATCGCCTGGCAGGTGTTCTGCAACATCGCCGTGGTCACCAACACCATCCCGAATACCGGCATCAGCCTTCCGTTTTTCTCGTCCGGCGGCACCAGTCTGATCTTGCTGCTGGCAGAAATGGGCGTGATGGTGAACATTGGGCGCAACGGAGAGCGGGCGGCGCAGCAGAGGGCAGCGGCCCACGCACAGCGGCAGGCTGCAAAGGCTCAGCGTGATGCGGAGCTGAAGGACCGTACCATCAATCTGGACGATGCCCGCCGTGCGCGCGATGAACTGTAACGACTGTTTTGAGGGCGCAGGCCAGTGGGGAGCTCCCCGATGACCTGCCCAGATGCACTAATAATAGAGGAGGAATCGTCATGCGAGTTCTGATCGCTGCCGGCGGCACTGCCGGCCATATCAACCCGGCACTTGCCATTGCAGGTGCTATCAAAAAGGCAGACCCTTCTGCCGAGATCCACTTTGCCGGCCGCAAGGAGGGCATGGAGTACCGTCTGGTAGGACAGGCGGGCTATCCCTTCCACCATATCGAGATCACCGGTTTCCAGCGCAGGCTGTCGCTGCACAACATCAAGCGCAACATCGTTACGCTGTGGAATCTGGCCCTCTCTGGCCCCAAGGCAAAGGCCATTATGAAGGAGGTCAAACCTGATCTTGTGATCGGCTGCGGCGGCTATGTGTCCGGCCCGGGGGTGCGCTGGGCCGCCAAAATGGGCATCCACACCGCCATTCATGAGCAGAACGCCTTCCCCGGCGTGACCAACAAGCTGCTGGCACCGGATGTGGATCTCGTGTTTGCCGCCGTGCCTGCTGCTGTGGAAAAGCTGGGCGCACCTGATAAAACCATCGTGGTGGGCAATCCGGTGCGCCCGGAGGTGTTCACCAAGGCAAAGGACCGCGACGCCATCCGCGCTGAGCTGGGCGCGGGCGACCGCACGGTGATCCTTTCCTTCGGCGGCAGCCTTGGCGCACGCCGCGTCAACGAGGTGGTGGCCGACCTGTGTGCATGGGAACAGCACGAGAAGAAGCCGGTGCTGCATCTCCACGCTACCGGCCAGTACGGTGTGCAGCTGTTCAAGGATCTGGAAAAGGAAAAGAACTTCGCGGAAGGCGACGGCCTTGTGGTGAAGGAATACATCAACAATATGCCGGAACTGCTGGCTGCGGCAGACCTTGTCATCAGCCGCGCCGGTGCGCTGACGCTGGCCGAGCTGGAAGCTGTTGGCCGTGCAGCCGTGCTCATCCCCAGCCCCAATGTGGCTGAGAACCACCAGTACTTCAACGCCATGGAACTGCAGAAGGCCGATGCCGCTGTGGTGATCGAGGAAAAAGACCTGACCGGCGAAAAGCTGGTGAGCACGGTGTCCGACATGCTGGCACAGCCCGGCAAGCTGGCTGAGATGGGCAAAAATGCCCGCAGCCTGTCGGTGGATGACAGCCTTGACCGTATTGCAGACGCTCTGATGAAACTGGTGCAGAAGTAAAACAAAACCTAAACCGGAAAGGAGGTGTGCGCCATGCAGCAATACCGCAATAACAGAAACAACGGCAATATCTACGACCTGCGGAAAGACCTGCAGCATACTCCGCCGCCTTCACAACAAAAAGGATCTTCCGGCAGTGCGGACGGGCGCTATGGCTTCAACGGGGAACCGCTGAGCTTTGCGCCGGACCGCACCGCCAATGGTACGGTGCGCCGCACCCGTACCGATAACAGCATCGAGTTCCCTTCGCAGCCGCGCCGCACCGAACAGAGCGGCACCCGGCGCACCAGCGGCCAGAACCGGAACCGTACCGCGCAGCGAAGCCGCACGGCTCAGCCGGAACAGCGTGCATCCGGCACGGCCCGCAAGCCGCAGCAGCGCCGTTCACAGGGGCAGAAGCCGCGCAAGACAGCAGCTCAGGCAGCGCAGCAGCGCTACAAAAACCAGCGTCTGCGCCCGGCACAACAGCAGCCACGCGACCCGGTACAGCGGGAAAAACGCAAGAAGCGCCGCCTGACCCGCGCTGCACTGAAGCGGCGGCGGATGCTGCGGCGGCGGATGGCCTTTGTGACCCTGCTGGCCGTGATCGCCGCCGGTGTTTACCTGACCATGACCATGCTGTTTAAGATCGGCACCATTCAGGTGCAGATGGCGGACGGCACCGTGGTGCAGGAGGTGGGCGGCTATTCCAGCAGCCAGATCCTGCAGGCACTGGGTGTGCAGACCGAAGAGAACATTTTCAGCTTTGACCCCGCCGCCAAGGAAGCGGAACTGGAAAAGCAGTTCCCGCTGCTGGAATCCATCAGGGTGGTTCGGGATTACCCCAACACGGTGGTGGTGCAGGTGACCGAGGCGGTGCCTACCTATGCCATGCAGACGAAGAGCGGCTGGCTGACCCTCTCGGATCAGTTCAAGATCCTGGCCTGCGAGTCTGCCCAGCCGGAAGAACTCAAGACCCTATACGGCGGCGAGCCGGTGTCGGTGACACCCGGCGACCAGCTGACCTTTGCAGCGCAGGCAGACCCGGCGGCATCGGATGCATCCGGTTCGGCAGCAGCTTCGGCAGCGGTGCAGACAGACGACCGTCTGGATGCGCTGAATGAGCTGCAGGCAAAGCTGGAAGAGTATGGGATGCTGGACGATGTGACCCGCATGGAATTTGCGGACACCGACCAGATGGCATTTTTGTATCAGGATCGTGTCAGTGTGCTTCTGGGTACACGGAACGATCTGGATTATAAGCTGGACCGCGCACGCTATGTGCTGACCAATGCCGACGGCAAGGGTTGTGCCCCTACCGACACCGGCAGACTGGATTTCAGCCATGTCAGCGCGGGCAGCACCCGTAAAATTTACTTTGCACAGGGCCAGCCGACCCTGCCCTCCGGTTATGTTGTGCCGGAAAAGACCGTGCCGGAAGAGCCTGACACCTCTGCTGCCGAGGATACTGCGGCAGACGGTGCAGAGGATGCCGCTGCGGCCCAGCCTGCGGACGATACGGCGGCAGCTGCGGAAGAAACACCGCTGACCGACCCCGCCCGCATGACCGCAAATAACGAAGAAAACCCCATGTGACAAAATGTTTTGAGGAGCGTGTGCAGTATGAAACTGGAACAGTTACTGGAAGGCGTGCCCTTTACCCTTGCGCAGGGCAGTCTGGACACCGAGATCTCGGATATCATCTACGACAGCCGCAAGGCGGCACCGGGCCTTTTGTTCGTGTGCATCGTGGGCACCCAGCGTGACAGCCATGAGTTTGCCGCTGACTGCGCCGCCAAGGGCGTCAGCGCACTGGTCATCCAGCACGACATCGACCTTTCCGCCATGCCGGGCGTGACCGTGGTCAAGGTGGAAAGCAGCCGCTATGCTATGGCTCTGATGAGCGCGAACCTCTTCGGCAACCCGTCCCGCCAGATGACCATGATCGGTGTGACCGGCACCAAGGGCAAGACCACTACCACCCACATGATCAAGAGCGTGCTGGAAGCTGCAGGCCGCAAGGTGGGCATGATCGGCACCAACGGCATTTATTATATGGGCCGCCACAAGGAGACGGCCAACACCACCCCGGAAAGCTACGAGCTGCAAAAGACCTTTCGAGAATTTCTGGATGCAGGCTGCGACACCGCGCTGATGGAGGTTTCCAGCCAGGGCCTGATGATGGACCGCGTGGCCGGTGTGCACTACAATGTGGGCGTGTTCACCAACCTTTCGCCGGATCACATCGGCCCCGGTGAGCACAAGACCTTTGAGGAGTACCGCAGCTGGAAGGGCCAGCTGTTCAAGCGCTGCGACGTGGGCGTGGTGAACATTGACGATGAGAACACCGAAGCCCTGCTGGAAGGCCATACCTGCAAATTGGTCACCTATGGCCGCGCTGAGCAGGCGGACTACCGCGAGACCGGCTTTGAACTGCTGCGCACCCACGATTTTCTGGGCGTGAAGTTCCATGTGACCGGCAAGGACGAGATGGATGTGAAGGTGAACATGCCCGGTGAGTTCAGCGTGTACAACGCGCTGGCAGCTCTGGCGGTGGGCAAGGTGCTGGGCCTGCCGGATCAGGCGATCCACGACGGCCTTGGCAAGTGCGTGGTCAAGGGCCGCGTGGAGCTGGTGCCCATCAGCAAGAAGTTCACCATCCTGCTGGACTACGCCCACAACGAGGTGTCCACCGAAAGCCTGCTCACCACTCTGCGGGCCTACAAGCCCCACCGTCTGGTGGTGGTGTTCGGCTGCGGCGGCAACCGCTCCAAGCTGCGCCGCTACGGCATGGGCGAGATCTGCGCCAAGATGGCCGATTTCTCCATCCTCACCGAGGACAACAACCGCTTTGAGAAGGTGGAGGACATCCTTGCTGATATCCGCGTGGGCATGAACAAGGGCAACCCGGACGCAAAGTTCGTGGAGATCCCCGACCGCCTGGATGCACTGCACTACGCAGTGGATCACGCGCAGGAGGGCGACCTGATCGCCGTCATTGGCAAGGGCCACGAGACCTACCGTGACCGCGAGGGTGTCAAGACCCCGTTCCTGGAGCGGGAGCTGTTGGAAGAGTATGCACAGCAGATCGGGCTGGAATAACAGATAAAAAATAACGCCGTGTCGAATGTTCAGACACGGCGTTATTTTTTGCGGTAATTATGCTTTCAGCTGCGGAGCCTTGTTCTCCGGCAGGAGATTGGTCATGCTCTTCAGGCTGATGCCGATGGTGGAGAGATTATGCAGCATGGCAGAGGAGGCCGGCTGCAGGATGCCCAGAGCACCCAGCGCGATGAGGGCCGAGTTGAAGGTGAGCACGAAGCGGTAGTTTGCGTGCACGCGCTTTTGCAGGGAGTTGGCGATGGCCTTGAGGGCCACCAGCTCCTCCAGACTGTCGGCTTTGATGGTCACGTCTGCAATCTCGCGGGCGATGGCAGCACCGGAGTTGATGGCAATGCCAATGTCGGCAGCGGACAGGGCGGGGGAGTCGTTGATGCCGTCACCGATCATCACCACGGTGTGGCCCTCGGCCTTGGCCTGCTGGACGAAGTTTGCCTTGTCCTCGGGCAGCACCTCGGCAAAGAAGCGGTCCACGCCCACCTGCTTTGCAATGGCGGCAGCGGTGCGCTCGCTGTCGCCGGTCATCATGACGGTGTTCCGGATGCCCAGCGCACGCAGACCGTTCAGCACAGCCGCAGCTTCCGGGCGCAGCGGGTCGGAAATGCAGATCACGCCCACCAGCTGGCCGCTGGCTGCCATGTACAGGTGCGAATGCTCCGGCTTGAGAGCATCGAACTTCTGCTGCTCGGCTGCGGGAATGGTGCACTTTTCATCTTCAAAGACGAAGTGGTGGCTGCCAATGACCACGCGCTGGCCGCCCACGCGGCTTGCAATGCCGTGGGCCACGATGTACTCCACCTCGGAGTGCATCTCCTCATGGGAAATGCCGCGCTCTTTGGCGGCACGCACCACGGCGTTGGCCATGGAATGGGGGAAGTGCTCTTCCAGACATGCGGCCAGCTGCAGAACTTCGCGCTCGTTGCAGCCGGAGAAGGGCACGACCTCCACTACCTGCGGGGTGGCACGGGTGAGGGTGCCGGTCTTGTCGAACACGATAGTGTCGGCCTGAGACAGCGCTTCCAGATACTTGCCGCCCTTGACGGTGATGTGGTAGCTGCCGCACTCACGCATGGCGGAAAGCACGGCCAGCGGCATGGAGAGCTTGAGCGCACAGGAGAAGTCCACCATCAGGCAGGAGATGGCGCGGGTGGCGTTGCGGGTGAGCAGATAGGTGACCACCGTTGCGCCCAGACACCATGGCACCAGCTTGTCGGCCAGCACCAGCGCACGGTTCTCGGTGCTGGACTTGAGCTTTTCGGATTCCTCGATCATGGCCACGATCTTGTCGTAGCGGTTGGAACCGCCCTCGGCCTTGGCGATAAAGACGCACTCGCCCTCCTCCACAACGGTGCCGGCATAGAGGGTGGACCCCTCTGCCTTGCGCACCGGCATAGCTTCGCCGGTCAGGGCAGCCTGATTCACCATGGCTTCGCCTTCCAGCACGGTGCCGTCCAGCGGGATCATGTTGCCGCTGCGCACGACCACCTCATCGCCGGAGCGTACTTTGGTCAGAGGCACCAGCACTTCGGTGCCTTGGCTGCGCATCCACACCTTGTCCACGTTCAGGGCCATGCTGCGGGCCAGATCGTCCAGACTCTTCTTGCGGGTCCACTCTTCCAGCAGAGAGCCCAGATTCAGCAGGAACATGACAGAACCGGCGGTGCCAAAGTCGCCGCGCAGCAGCGAGACACCGATGGACAAAGCGTCCAGCACCTCCACTTCCAGCCTGCGGCTCAGCACGCAGCGCACACCCTTCCAGAGGAAGTGGATGGAGCGGAAGGCGGTGTAGGCAGCGTCAAGGGGCGCGGGCAGGAACAGCTTGCGCAGGCAGCGGCCTGCCACCAGATCGAACATTTTATCCTGATATTCCCGGTTCAGCCTGCGGCTGTCGGCGGAGGTGACCAGAGCGTCATACTCGGCCACATCGAACTTGTAGCCCGCCAGTACAGCGATGGCAGCGGAACGTCTGCCGGTATAGGTAATGACCACATCGCCGGTGCGCTCGTAAACGGCGGCATGGACGATGGCATCTTTGTGGTTCAGATAAGCTTCCAGCACATCGGCACGGTGCAGGGTCATGCGGACGTTTTCCACATGCACGCGCATCCGACCCTTGCCTTCATGCAGAATGGTACATTTCATATATCAAATATCCTTCTCTATCTTTTTGCCGCAGCGTCAGGCTGCTATACCCTGCACGCCTGCGGCCCCACTCTCACAAAAAAGAGCCGCCCGAAGGCGGCTCGAAAGCCACGTTGGGGCTTTCAGTGCTTTACGAACCGAAAATTACTCAGCGGTCTCTTCGGTGGTCTCCTCGGCGGCATCCTCGATCACAGCAGCCTCGGCTTCAACAGCACGAGCCTCGTTGATGGCCTTTGCATCGGCCAGAATGTCACCAGCCTGCTCCTGAACCTTGCTGACGGTCTCCATGGTGGAGTCCTTCATGCGCAGCACGGCAGCGGTGGTCTGGGTATAGACCTTCTTGGCATCCTTGCTGGACAGCAGCTTGAAACCGGCAGAACCGAACAACGTGCCGGCGGCGAACAGTGCGATCTTCTTGATATCCATAGTAACTTCCCTACCTTTTCTATTTCCTGTCAGAGGCCCTGCACCGCAGGACCTGTAAGATGAATATACCGGCCCAAAAGCCGGAGAACAGGGTGGACATTTCCCTTCTGTCGAGCCTATTGTAGCACAGAATTTACCATTTTCAAGCTTTTTCTTGAATGTTAATACATGTAAACTTTTTACGATGTGTAGTTAGAAAAAGCTATCTCTAACGCGTTTTTTAAGACAAACTACAGTTTGTAAATGAAAACTAACCGGCAGATGGGACGAGAAAGAATTTCCAGTTTGTAAAAAATCCTGGTTTGGAAATGCGGTTTGCCGCTACGGCCCTTCTCTGTGAAAAAGCAACCCGGAAAAATCCGCAGATTTTTCCGGGTTGCTAAAATAAAAATCGTTTTCCGCTGAAGATGCCAAGAGCGACGCGGCGGGCATTTTAAACCGTTTTGCTTTACAGGATGCGCACCCGGATCACGGCGGGGATGGCAGCCAGCTTTTCGGCCAGCTTCTTGTCCACAGCACCGGTAGCATCCAGCATGGTGTAGGCCATGTTCTTCTTGCTCTTGTTCACCATGTTCTCGATGT
>OCPQ01001113.1_pt1 | contig 12690 bp, 9 predicted proteins | sample 1538251 | NCBI WGS metagenome assembly OCPQ01 (sample SAMEA2580249, study PRJEB22360) | human gut metagenome | biome: human gut; feature: human-associated habitat; material: faeces | place: Denmark | collected 2008/2010 | reverse complement strand
CACCGTGTGCGAGATGAAATTTTTCCCGGAAATCTCGGAGCCGACAATCGAGAAAATCCGGCAGTATCCGATGGATTATCTGCTTCTGGCACAGCATTTTTTCTATGAAAATGAAAGTTTTATCAGTGTAAGGAAAAACTGGACGGATGAAATGCATCTGAAAAGCTATGTAGATCTGCTGACAAATGCACTGGATACCGGATATTTTAATATGGTGGCACACCCGGATATCGTAAACTTCACCGGAGATGAAGCATTGTATACAAAGTACATGAAAAAGCTTGCAGACAGATTAAAAGACGAGCAGATTCCAATTGAAATTAATGTGAATGGTTTCCGGGAGTTGTGCAATTATCCAGATCGCAGGTTTGTAAAACTTGGCGTGGAAAATGGAAATGATTTTATTGTAGGTGTAGACGCGCATGATCCGAATGAGTATCATGATCTGGCATCTTATAAAGGATGTATCAAAATGGCAGAAGATTTCGGAGGAAAGGTATTCTGGAAATAAAAAATATCGTAGGGGTTGTGCCTCCCCTACGATATTTTTTTAATCTGAAACCAGCGTCAGCCCTGAAATATCCGGATGGATGGTCAGGGAGTAGTTTGTGTAGTACACGACAAATCCCGGCGCGGCCCCGTTTGGTTTCTTGACATTTTTTTTCTGTAGATAATCAATCTCCACTTTTTCATCTTCACGTCCTTTGGAGTAATATCCGGCAAGCATTCCGGCTTCCTCGAAAACGCGGTCCGGCAATTCTTCATTGTTGGATTTTACGATGACGTGGGAACCCGGCATTCCTTTTGCATGGAACCACCAGTCATTTCCGGTTGCAAACTTGAAAGTGAGTTCATCGTTCTGGTAATTATTTTTCCCAACATAAATATCATAGCCGTCGGAGGAGCGGTAGTGGAACGGCTTGCTCTTGATTTTGGCTTTTTTATCCGTCTTTTTGCGCTTGATATAGCCAAATTCGATCAGCTCCTCTTTGATCTGTACGAGATCATCTTCCGTCAGGGCAATGTCTAAAGCCGTGGAGATACTTTCGAGATGTTCGATCTCCGTCTTTGTCTCCTCTGTCAGCTTGGTGAGTGCCTCATAAGTACGCTTTAATTTGTTGTATCTGTCAAAATATTTCTGCGCATTTCCCTTGGCATCTAACTGTGAGTCGAGCGGAATGGTGATCATCTCGTTGGTGTAATAGTTCAGTGCCTCTAACTTTTTCGCACCTTCCTCTAAACCATAGCCGTAGGTGTGGATCAGCTCACCGCATACTTTATATTTATCCCGTTTTTCTGTGTCTTTCAACTGCTTTTCCTGCAATTGGTATTTCTTGCGGTTGCGGTCTAAGGCAGTGGAAACGATTTTTCTCAAATCAACGGATTTCTGACGGATTCTTGTATACACATTTTTGGAAGCATAATATTCCTCCAAAACCTGTGAGATGGAATCAAAATTTTTGGCATCATAGTCCGAAAACTGTGTGAGCTCGATGCAGGAAAAATCAATCGGTTCTTTTCCTTTAAAAATAATGTTTGGTTTGTAGGTATGATTTTTCACATCCTCTGCAATCCAGGTGAGATTGTTAAATAAATGCTTTTTGCCGTCGTCATCCAGCGAGTCGACCGGCATATCTCCGTCAATGGAACTGCGGTGGCAGATTTCGGAGGCAAGCAGAGGACTTAAGCCTGTAAAAGAAGAGTAGAGAGCCTTTGTGATGGAGGTCGGTTTCTTCATAACCATGTCCAGAAAGGCTTCTTCCGTAACTTCGAGCGGGTTTAAACGGTCATCCTGTGTGGCAGGGATGCAGTAGTCGCGCCCCGGGAGTACTTCACGTAGCGAGCTCATCATCGATGAGATATGTTTGATACTGTCAATAATTTTTCCGTCACTGTTACAGAAAATGATATTACTATGTTTTCCCATCAGCTCTACGATCAGGGTTTTTTGGCAGAGATCGCCCATTTCATCCAGATGTTCAATATCAAATTGAATGATACGCTCCATATGCGGCTGGTAAATCTTTACGATCCTTCCATTGGCAATATGCTTGCGCAGCACCATGCAGAAGTTTGGCGCAGTCATAGGGCTTGGTTTATTCTGACCGGTCAGATATAGAAATGGCAGGGATGCGCTTGCGGACATGGCAAGACGGAACTGCCCGTTGCTTCCTTTGCAGGTGAAGAGCAGTTCGTCGTTTTCCGGCTGTGCGATCTTGCTGATCTTGGCATTTAAAATTGTCTGGTTTAATTCATATACGATATTGGAAATCACAAATCCATCAAGAGCCATTTTGAGTACCTCTTATTCTGAAAAATTTGGATAATTGCGAAACTACAGATGAACTTTTGCATGTTGCAATGATCCATAAAATCTGCCCGGAATTACCGGGCGCATGGTTCATTATAACGGATTCTACGAAATCTGCATAGATGCAATATATAATTTCAAAAGCCGGATCGCATAATCACGTTGTTGCTTTGAACAGCCTGAGAGAATATGGATCACTGCAAGTTCATCATTTTCCTGCCGTCTTGCCTCTTCGTCTGTCTGTTCCCCGAACATCATATAATCAAGGCTCATGTCGAGACACTCGGAAATCGCAAGCATTGTTTCTGTGGACATTCCACAGGTGCCACGCTCGATGTCTGAACAGTATTTCGGTGCACGGTCTATTCTCTCTGCAACTTCGTCCTGTGAAAATCCTAACTGGACTCTTTTTTTTCGAATGCGGTCGCCAACGGCTAAACGGTCATACGCTTCTCTTTTTCGGTTCATAAAAACTCCCCTTTCTCATTTGTTTCTTATTGTGTGTGATTCTCTGTATCATATTCTTGCGAAAAAAACGTAGAAATAAAACACAATGGAAACGTAATTTAATAGTGAGTTTAAAATGCGAGTGCAGGATACGTTTAAAATGTGATATTGAACAAAAAACAGGAAAGATATGTCAGAAAACTGTAAGTTTCTTCTGTTGACATAATCAACGGACATGTGTATGATAGAAAATGTTTAAAACACGAAAATAAAATATGTTTATAACGCATAAGGGTAAAGATATGAAAAACAAAAGAAATCAGAAAAATATCATATGGAAGATACTGCTTATCATTTTCAGTATCGTTCTTATCATATGTCTCATAATCATTGGAATCCAAAAATATCAGCAGAAAAAGCAGCAGGAGTATTACGAAGCCTTATTGGAAAATGAGAGCACCCAGACTCAGGCGACTGAGGAGATGCCGGAGCCGGAAACGGAAGAAGCACCGGACATTTTAAAAAGCCTTGGAATTGAAATACCGGAAAAAGACATTGATTTTGCAGGAAGAGAACAGCGATGTGTATGCCTGGATCTATGTGCCGGGAACCAATGTCGATTACCCGGTATTACAGCACCCGGAGGATGATACCTATTATCTGGAACACAATATGGACGGATCAAAAGGGCTTCCGGGCTGTATTTACTCGGAGAGCGTGAACACGAAAGATTTTACCGATCCGAATACGGTTTTATACGGTCATAACATGAAAAACGGAAGCATGTTTGCATCTTTGCATAATTTTGAGGATCAGCAGGTGTTTGAGGAAAACCCTTACTTCTATATTTATACGGAAGATAAAACCTATGTGTATGAAATTTTTGCCGCTTACAAATACAATGCGATCCATCTGATCTATAACTTCGACCTTACTAATCCGGAGATTTTTCAGAATTATCTGGATCAGATTTTTGAGATCCGCGATATGAGCGCAAATATCAGGCAGGATGTTACGGTCAATGCAGACAACCGCATTGTCACATTGTCGACCTGTGTTTCCGGTGAGAAAAACATGCGTTATCTTGTACAGGGAGTTTTACTGAATGAATAAACAAAAAAGTACAGAACAGACAAAAAAACAACAGAAAACATGGATAAAAATCATAAAGATCGTGGGAATTGTACTGATATGCCTGATTCTTTTTGCACTTATCGCATTTGGAGTGCTAAGGGCACTTGGAAAAAGTGGAATCAGAAAAAATATTTCAGGCGAAGCACCGGTACTTGAATCCACGGAATCAACCGAAGAGGGCTGGCAGGATGGATGGATCCGCTATAATGGTCAGATCTATGCCTACAACGAAGATATCATGACATTTCTCGTCATGGGTGTTGACAATGACGATGTTGTAAAAAAGGCAAAAGACGGTCTGAGCGGCGGACAGGCTGACGCAATGTTTCTGGCAGTCATGAATCCGCATGATAAATCTGTTTCCATTATTGCGGTCAACCGCAATGCGATGGCGCTTGTGGATGTCTATGATGAGGATGGCGTTTACATGGGACAGTATACCAAGCAGATCACTTTACAGCACGGTTATGGTGACGGCATGGAATTAAGCTGTGAGCGGAGTGTGGCGGCAGTGTCGAGACTTTTTTACAATCTTCCGATCAGTGGTTATGCGGCGATCAACATGGGAGCAATCCCGGCTTTAAACGATGCAGTTGGCGGCGTACAGGTGACGGTTTTAGATGATGTCATATACCCGGAATACGATATGGATCTCCATCAGGGGGATGAAGTGACGCTGACCGGACATCAGGCTTACTGGTATGTGCGCGGAAGAAATGAAAATGTGTTTAACAGCTCTTCCCTGCGTTTAGAGCGCCAGAAACAATTCCTGACCACGTTTATTGCACAGGCAAAAAACCAGGCAATCACAAATCCGTCCATTGCGGTAGATTTATACAACACCATATCCAAATATATGGTGACAGACATTGACATTACGAAATTTACATACCTCGCTTCTGAGGCTTTGGGATACAACTTTGATATCAGCCATTTGTACACCATGCAGGGTGAGACACTGATGGGAGATAAATATGAGGAATTTTATGTCGATGATGATGCGCTGTACCAGCTCATCATTGACGTGTTCTACGAACCGGTAGAATCAGAGGATATTAAGTAAGGAAATTCCTTATTTAATATAGAAACCACATGGAATACGTGAGGAAAGGAGGAAAACAAGTTATGAAGAAAAAAATCGCAGTCGTACTTACAGCATTAATGGTTATGGCTATGGGAACAACAGCTTTCGCTGCAACAAGTCCAACAACCAAAACATCTGAGACAACTACAGCAGAGGCTACTGCTTACGCTAACGTTACAGTAGCAGCAGGCGGCATCGTGATCGATGGCGTGGCTTCCACAGCAGCTCCAACTGTAAAAGCTGTTACAACAGCTCAGGTTGAAGCAGCTCAGACACAGGCAGTTGCAAGCGTAGCTCCTACAGCTAAAGTTTTACAGATGATCGATGTAACTCTTCCTGTTTCTTTCGAGAAAGCACAGTTGACATTCTCTGTTAACGGTGTGACAGCAGGACAGAAAATCGCTGTTTTACATCAGAAACATGACGGAAGCTGGGAAGTTATCAACCCGGATTCAGTTGGAAACGGAACTGTAACAGCTACATTTACATCTCTTTCTCCAATCGCATTTGTTGCATACAATGCATCAGCTCAGACAGGAGAAACAACACCTGTTTTACCAATTATTGTGCTTATCTGTGCAGCAGGTATCGCAGTATGCGGAGCAAAAGTTAAATTTAACAACTAATTTTATGAGTCTTAAGATTTATAAAAGGAAAAGAATGAACATGTGGTAGTTCCTGCAAAAGCAGGAATAACAGGCGGTCTGTGTCATGCAGACCGCCGGAAAAAGAACTGACAGGATGAAGTAAAATGAAGCATGCATTAATAATCACAACCATCAGCGGATTCGTACCGCAATTTGAAATGAATGATGTGAGAATCTTACAGGAGAATGGTTATACGGTTCATTATGCATCCGATTTTGAAAATCCGATTTACAATATCGATCAAACCCAGTTGAAAAGAGACGGACTGATTTTACATCATATCGATATCAGAAAAAGTCCGTTTCAGATCACAAAAAATACAAAAGCATTTTTACAGTTAAAACAGATCATCAGAAAAGAACAGATCAGTCTGGTACATTGCCACAATCCAATGGGTGGCGTGGTGGGAAGGCTTGCCGCAAAAGCTTCCGGAAGAGAACCATATGTTGTATACACGGCACACGGGTTTCATTTTTATGAGGGGGCACCGAAGAAAAACTGGCTGCTCTACTATACGGCAGAGAGGTTTCTGGCAGCATTTACCGACCGGATCATTACAATCAACAGAGAAGATTATGAGAGAGCAAACCGCTTTCGTTTAAAAGAGCATGGATGTGTGGAACAGATTCCGGGCATCGGTGTGAATATAGAGAAGTTCCGGAAAAAACCGGAACTGAGAGAAATAAAAAGAAAAGAACTGGACATCCCGCCAGATGGATTTCACATCGTTTCGGTGGGAGAACTTGTGGAAAATAAAAATCATGCAGTCGTGATCGAGGCAGTTGCCCGGTTACACGACGAAAATATTTATTACAGTATCTGTGGCAAAGGTCCTTACAGGGAAACATTAGAACATCTGATCCAGAAACATCATCTGGAAAAGCAGGTCAGATTGTTAGGATATCGCAATGATGTGCAGGATGTTCTGCAGAGTGCAGACTGCTTTGCATTTCCATCTAAGAGAGAGGGACTTGGGATTGCAGCCATCGAGGCGCTGGCATGTGAAGTCCCGGTGATCGCATCGGATAACCGCGGAAGCAGGGAGTACATGTGTCATCTGGAAAATGGCATTGTCTGTCAGGCAGATAAAGTGGCAGATTTCATGCATGCGATCTGCCGTATGAGACAGTCCGGGCAGCTACGCAGGGAAATGGGAGAGCATGGGAGAAGGACAGCAGAAAGATTCAGCATAGAGGCAACAGATAAAATAATGCGCCGTGTCTATCAGGAGATCAGCGTGACGCAGGAAAGAAAGCGATAAAAGCGTATGGGGGCAGAGTTTGAAAAACAAGTCTCTGTGATCATGGGAGTTTACAACCAGTGGAACAGAGAGGCACTGCAAAAGGCAGTAAAGTCCATATTGAACCAGACACTCACGGATTTCGAGTTCATCATTTACGATGACGGTTCTGATCCGGAGGTGGCAGGTTATATCAGAGAATTAGAAAAGCTTGACGAGAGGATTGTCCTGATTGGAAAAGAGGAGAATCACGGTCTGGCTTTTTCCTTAAATATGTGTATTGGCGCTGCAAAAGGAAAATACATTGCCCGCATGGATGCAGACGATATCGCACTGCCGGAGCGTCTGCAGGTGCAGTATGATTTTATGGAGCAGCACAAAGAGTATGCGTGGTGTGGCTGCAATACGAGATTATTTGATGAAAACGGTGTCTGGGGAGAACGCAAAATGCCGGAACTTCCGTCCGATAAAGACTATCTGCCGTTTTCTCCCTTCATACATCCAACGGTCATGTACCGCAGAAAACTATTTGAAAAAAACGAGGGCTATCATGTTTCCCCGGAAACATTGCGCTGTGAAGATTATGAGATATTCATGCGTCTGCATCAGCTTGGTTATCAGGGGTACAACATTCAGCAATACCTGTTTGCGTACCGGGAGGACAAGCAGTCTTTTCAGAAACGCAGATTTCACTTCCGGATCAACGAGGCAAAACTCCGCTACCGGAATTTTAAAGCCATGCATCTGCTGTTTCCATTGGGCTGGCTCTATGTGATCCGTCCGGTTGTGGGCGGTCTGATCCCTCCGGGGATCGTTGCGTTATTAAAACGCGGTGAGACGTGGTGGAAGTGCAAAAAAGAACAGATACCCGAAAATGCAAGATTGGAGTATAGCAGTTATGAATCCGACCGACCGCAGAGAACAGAGACTACAATCTTATAAAAAAGCCCGATCCGAGAAAGAAATCTATAAGCGCGTGCTTGCACCGACACTTTATGAATTTGTGGTGTGGGTTTTGCAGAAGGCATTACAAAGCGGAAAAAAACGGCTTTACTTTCTGGCAAGGGACGGTTATCAGATGTATCTTGCCGCACGGCAGCTCTGTAAACAATATGATCTGGACATTGAGTGCAGATATCTCAAAGTGTCGAGATATGCGGTGCGTGTGCCGGAATATCATCTTCTCGGGGAACGCTGTCTGGAACGCATCTGTGTCGGAGGAATCGATGTGACCTTTGAAAAAATCATGCAGCGTGCAGCACTGACAGACAAAGAGGCAGGGGAGATCGCAGCGCTTGCCGGGTACACGGAGAATTACAGAAAAGTCATCAATTATCACGAGGTCATGCAGTTGAAAGACCGCTTAAAAAAGATACCGCTCTTATTTCATTATATAGACAGCCATTCGAAGGAAGCTTATGGGACGGCAATCGGCTATCTCACACAGGAAGGACTGTTAGAACAGGTTCCTTATGCACTGGTGGACAGCGGCTGGATCGGTACGATCCAGCAGAGCATTGAACATCTGCTCCGTCAGAAACAGCCGGACAGAAAGCTCGAAGGATACTATTTTGGTCTGTATGAGATCCCGAAAGGGGAGGGAAGGGAAAACTATCACAGTTTTTACTTCACGCCGTGGGGTGAGATCAAAAGAAAAGTGCATTTCAGCAACAGCCTGTTTGAGGCAGTGTTTTCTGCACCGGAGGGCATGACATTATCCTACAGGACAGAGAGCGGGAAGGATAAAATCATCTATGTTCCGGTGACAGACAGCAGGGAAAACCTGAACCGGGAACGCATCAGCCGGTATATCTGCTGGTTGGAAGAGTTTCTCAAGGAGAAAAAGCAATCATTGCAGCAGGCGGACAGCGGGTATGTGGAGGAACTTCTATCCCCCTTTATGGGAAACCCGACACAGTTTGAGGCAGAGGCATACGGAAGCCTGCTATTCTCGGATGATGTGAGAGAGGATAATAATCAGAAAGTGTCCGCAGATTTTTCAGAGCAGGAAATCAAAAACCATCATTTGCTCAATCGTCTGCTCATCATGACAGGCATCCGGAAAAAGGTACTCCATGAGAGTGCGTGGATCGAGGGCAGTATCGCAACGTGCAGAACACTGAATGAGAGAGGCAGGGCGAGAAACCGCTGGCATGCAGTTTTTTATAAATATATCATTTATATGCGCAAATGGATAAAACAAAATATGATTCATGGCAGGTAAATTACAGCCTGAATCAGATTATCAAATTGCAGAAGAAATTTACCACAAAGTATAGATAAAAAAAGATAGGAAATTACAGTTGTGAGAAAGAATAGAGAAGAGTTAAAACAATATTATTTTGTCATCAAACAACTGGTGGACAGAGAGATCAAAAGAAAATATGCGAGGTCTTTTCTCGGAGTAATCTGGAGTGTGCTCAATCCGCTGATGACCATGGCAGTTATGTCCATGATCTTCAGCACGATTTTCAAGCGTTCCATTGAAAACTATCCGATTTATTATCTGACCGGAACCATTTTCTGGCAGCTCTTTTCCGGTGCGACAAACTCCGCAATGACGGCGCTCGTCGATAACCGGACGCTGCTGTTGAAAGTAAAATTGCCAAAACAAACATTTGTTCTGGCAAGGATTTATACCGCGTTGACAAACTTTGGCTACACCTGTATTGCCTATGTGCTCATGCTTGTGGTGTTTCAGATCAAAATCAGTCCGATGCTGTTACTGTTTCCAATCGATGTATTTTTCTGCCTGCTGTTCTCCATGGGAATCGGGTATGTGCTCTCGATTTTGTACGTGTTTTTTGCGGATATCAAATACCTGTATTCGATTGTCCTGACACTCTGGATGTACATGTCGGCAATCTTTTATCCGTATGAGAGCACGACACCGATGATGCAGAAAGTCATCGGAAACAATCCGGTGTTTGTCTATATCGCATTTGCGAGGGACTGCGTCATGTACCAGAAATGGCCGGAGACGGATCTATGGATCAAAATGATCTTGTGGGGCATTGTAAGTTTTCTGATCGGTTACTACGTGTTCTCGAAAAAAGAAAATAATGTGATGCAGAAAATATAATGGTTATATACAGAAAAAAAATCCGTGAAGGAACAGTACAAGGAAAAAGCAGAGATTGGAGTGAAGATACAAAAGTGAGATTAAGAATCTGGGAAAAATGGAAAAGGATAATACTCCTGGGCACATTCTTTGTGTTGGCAATAGGAATACCGTGGGAAATCCGTGCGGAAAATGCAGCTGTCACGTTCGGCTCTAATTACTATACGGCAACCGACAATGAGACATTTCCAATCGGCGTATACCTGAACGGGGATTCGAAGATCGGAACCTATGAGGTCAAAATATCCTACGATAACAGGCGTCTGGAGTACACCGGGGGTGGTGATTCCGAGGAAAACGGAGTTATCACGTTAAGTGGAACCGGAGTCAATGCGCAGGTCAAATACATGTTAAAGTTCCAGACACGAAGCGGTGGAACGGCAGATATAAAAATAGAGAGTGCAGTGATCCACACTGCCGGAGAGAATGCAGAAGAGTTTGATGTGGCAACTCTGGCATCAACCTATGTCACGATTTCCGGTGAAGATACGGTTGGGGACGCTCCAACGGAGGAAAGTCAGGAGACGGAAACCGGAGAAGAGAATCCGGTTTCGGATATTCCGACAGTGATGGAAGTGCCGGTGGAAGAGCAGACCTACTATCTGGTAGATCTCTCTCAGTACACGCCGGAGAACATCGATTTCCAGTATGATACCGGAACCATCACCTATCAGGGAACAGAAGTAGCTGCATATCTGTCAGCAAATGGAGATATCAGTTTTGTGTATCTGGCGGACAGTCAAAAAAACCTTTACCTGTACGCTTACAGCAGTGAAAAAGATAAACTGTATCCCTGCAATTCCATCACAGTCAACGGAGAAAAATATTACTTCATGTCTCCGTATGTGTGCAGCGAGTGGCCACAGGAACTGACACTTGACATCATCCAGAGTGAGTCCATCGTCTATGCGATAGATATGGAAGGTCAGACCGGATTTTATAAGATCACGACCGGAAATAAGCTGGAAACCTGGAATCCGAATGAAGGTCAGGAGAACTTTCAGAATCAGATGAAAATATTAATCATCATTCTGGCTGTGACATTAGTGATCATGTTTCTTGCAATTCTTCTGGTTATCCATATGGATAAAAATAAACAGAGGCAGGATGGTACATCTGTATTCGGGAAAACAAACAATCGGATTAAATCCAGAAAAAACAAATTAAAACAAGGAGAATCCGAAACTTCCTCTGACACAAATGCGGCAGATAACTTTGAGATAGAAGATCTGGCACTGGATATCTCCGAGGAGGAGATCCGTGCATGGCGGGCGGAACTGGAACAGTCTGCAGGAGATGATAATTCACCCGATAAAAAGAATTCTGATGGACAAAATGCTGCTGAAAAGTATTCCAATACGGCTGTGCCGGAGGAACGTGCAGGAGAGGAGCCTGTCATTGCAGTGAAGGATGTCACGATGCAGTTCCGGATTGCAATGAACAATGTCTCCGGTATCAAAGAGTATGTGATCCAGCTTTTGAAAAAGCAGATCAGTTACCGGGAGCTGCTCGCGTTAGATCATGTGTCGTTCAATGTATACAAGGGCGAAGTGGTAGGAATCATCGGAACCAACGGTTCCGGCAAAAGTACACTTCTTAAAATAGTGTCTGGAGCTTTAAAACCGAGCAGCGGCGAAGTGCAGTGTGACCGCCGGAAAGTGCAGCTGTTGACACTTGGAACCGGTTTTGATGTGGAACTGACCGCAAAGGAAAACGTGTACTTAAACGGCGCTATCATCGGTTACTCCAAAGAATTTATTGATTCCAAATATGACGAGATCGTCAAGTTCGCAGAACTCGAAGGCTTCATGGAAGAAAAAGTGAAAAACTTTTCCTCCGGTATGGTGAGCCGTCTCGGTTTTGCAATCGCGACCATTGGAGAAACCGCAGAAATCCTCATCTTGGATGAGGTGCTTTCGGTCGGGGATGAATTTTTCCGCAAGAAGAGTTTGAAGCGCGTGAAAGAGATGATCCACGGTGGAGCAACAGTTTTGATTGTTTCACATGATATGAGTACAATTATTGAAAACTGTACAAAAGTTGTATGGATTGAAAAAGGAAAGTTGAAAATGTGTGGTGAGCCGAAAGTGGTTTGTGAAAAGTATAGAATGTTAAATGAATATACATAATTAAGAAAGGGAGGAACAAAAATGGAATACATAATAGTTCAAGCAGGGGGGAAAGGAACACGGTTACAACATTTAACAAGTAATAAACCAAAAGCACTTGTTCCGATTGAAAATTTACCAATGATATTTCATCTTTTCAAAAAATATCCTGAAAAAAAATACATTGTAATAGCTGATTACCATAAGGAAGTGTTGCATGAGTATTTAGAAGTTTTTGCAAAAGTAAAATATCAAATTGTTGATGCAGATGGAACGGGAACATGCGCAGGTATTAAGGAGGCATTAGAACTTTTGCCAGAAGATAAATCATTTATGCTTGTTTGGTCCGATTTAATTTTGCCAGATGACTTTGAATTACCTATTGATTATGATGGATTACAAGAACCGGAAATGAATTATGTCGGTATTTCCCAAACATTTCCATGTAGGTGGTCGTATATAGATGGACAATTTGAAGAGAAAAGTACATATGAAGATGGTGTGGCAGGATTATTTCTTTTTAAAAATAAAAATGAACTTAGTGATGTGCCTAAAACAGGAGAATTTGTTCGTTGGATGAAAGAAACGAAAAAGAAA
>OCPQ01001089.1_pt1 | contig 12877 bp, 9 predicted proteins | sample 1538251 | NCBI WGS metagenome assembly OCPQ01 (sample SAMEA2580249, study PRJEB22360) | human gut metagenome | biome: human gut; feature: human-associated habitat; material: faeces | place: Denmark | collected 2008/2010 | reverse complement strand
GTTTATCCTTATAGCGTGTTTATTTAAAAGAAGATTGCGATTGTGCTACAAATTTCCAGGAAGTTTATGTGCATCTATACGATTTTGAAAAATTTTGTGGACAGATGAAATAAAGCAGGCTTAAAATTCGTTATTCAAACAGAGAAGCCAATAATCATGATACCATTGATGTGATTCTTATAGCTGCAATCGTTCGGAAAAAATGTGACGTTCAGAAAATTCAAATGGAGCTATGATGAAGAAGTGCTTAAAATGACGAAATCAAGTAAGAAATTGACTGCTTTTGGTATAGCTTTGGCCCTAGCAATTCTTATAGGCGGTTTCCTGTTGCATCCGTGGGAGAGGACAAAATCGGAACTTACTGTAACAAAGGTGGATTTAAGCGATAATTCTATCTATGCAACCGCTCCCAATCAACTGTACGGTACAAATGATTACTATCTCATTCAGGGAGCTTCGGAATACTTAAAAGGAAATATTCAGCTATCGCAAATTGAAGAAGGCGAAAATATTGTGGTAGTTTCCAATGGAAAGGTTTTGTTATCTGACCCCTATCAGTTTGATACGATATACAGTATTCGATTGCAGTAATCCTATTTTCATTAAAGGTCAATCTTCTAGTCTGCCATGGTCGCAGCCAAGTGAGAGGTAGTGCTCAATCTCACCAATCAGCACAAGCTGGGCGTACTCCAAAGGATTATTATACAGCAGCGCGTCCAGTTTTGCCCGCTGTGTGGGGCATGGCAGTACTTGCTCATCAAAGATCAACGCGGTCGTCCACTGTATTTCAATACAGAAGCAGACGACCGCATTGACTTTTTTACGAGATGAGGTCTCTTTTTTCTCTCTTAAGTCACCTGACCGCACTACCTTGCATCACAGGCATTGACGATGATATCCACGTTGGAGCGGTTCATCAGGTCTTTCAGGATGCCAAACTGCTTTTTGGTACCAGCAGACACCAGATTTTCATTATCTATCTTTTTGTATTAAGGTCTACAGCAATCTAATCCCACATTAAAACGAGAAAATGCTTAATTGTTCTCCTCAAAGTTCTCTACCTGTTCCATGACCTTTTTGAGAACTTCGGGGCTGTACTGCGGGGGATATCACGCTTTTCAAAGAACGAGCCGGAGTTGCGCGCAGCGCGCAGATAATCCCGGCAGTTAAACAAAATCTAATCAAGGTTGAGAGCTTTTTCTTCAGCCTTCGTCTTTGCCATGGCGTTTTTCTCCAATCTGAAAATTACAAATTGCGGACAAAAAGGACGCATTGTTGTGGCAAGCAGTGCATTCGTCTATACAAATGCCTATTTTGCGCTGCAAAATGCTTGTTGGGGACACCCCAAACCCTTTCACTCTGCACCGTTCCGATGCAGGCTGCGCATTCCTGCGGAACGCTTTTTATCCGGTGATGCTCTCCGGGTCATCGAGGACTTGCATCAGATGGGATGCCGCTTCATCTAAATATTCGTATTTATCTTTTTCTGGAATAGCCGATTTCATAAGCGGAACATCCCACTCCTGCATACATTCAGCAAGCTGCTGTTGTACGTGCTGTGCAGCCGCCTTTCGCACCTCTGGGGTGACATCCGAATCCAGAACGTAAGCAACCGTAAACTTGCCGCTGCAATCTTCAGTAAGCTGCACCATCGAATCATGTTCTTCCCAGAAGTAACAGAACCAGACGCGACCACCGATACCCTCCATGCCGGAGCGCAGTTCTTCCTCATCGCTCCACTGCGGAACGGCAGCAAGAACGTCCTGCAAGTCTGTGTAGGCTTGCTGCTCTGCCGGGGTCACTTTTTTGCAGCGGTATTCGTGTTCAATGTTCCGCTGCCAGTACAGAGCCAGCTTGCCTTGCTTGGCACGGTCGATTCCATCGTTGATGTCGGAAAGGATACTGTATCGCGGTTCTCGCATCTTGTTCACCTCGAAATCAATTCTTTGGGAATGAATACATCTCATAAGAAACATTATAGCCTAAAGAATTGCAAAAGAAAAGCGCACCAGCCAAAATTAAGCTGGTGCGCCAGAGTTGCCGCAGGATTATTCTTCTTTGGTGAGGTAAGGCAGATTGGTGATATAGGTGTCCAGAAGGTCAAGTGCCACTTTCTTCTGCATAGGGGTCAGTCCTTCAAGCCGCTTGCTGATTTCATCATCGGTCACATGAGATGCACTTGGAACCAGATCGCACAAAAGTTCGTCTGCTGAAATATTCAGGGCATTCAAGATTTTGACAATGGTTGCAAGCCCCGGTTCCTTTAGTCCTCGCTCCACCATCCCGATATAGTTGGCAGAAAGGTCTGCTTTTTCTGCTACTTGCTCCAACGTCAAATGATGTTTCAAACGCTGTTCCCGTAATCGCTGTCCAAATAATTCTTTCATAGAGCAACCTCATCCTATCGAGTTGTTTACACTCTTTAGAATACCTGTTGCCGTTCCTTGTATACACAATCGAAAGAAACAGTGCATCACCATAGGGATTATAAGACAAAAAAAGACTGCCGGGAACCGACACGATCGTCAGCTCCGGCAGTCCAGCATTAACGCACCTGTTCTGTTCCGTGCGTCTGCTTTTCTTCTGCAAAGAACCGTTCCACATTTTTCTGTGCGCGAACCAGTTCCTGCATTTCTTCTTTGGCTTTGCGATACTCCGGGTACGCTGCTTTCTTTTGGGAGAGCAGTTCGGAATATTCTACGTTCAAATCTTTTACCTTGGGCAACTTTTTTAAGTCCGCTTCGTCAAAGGCGGCTTTCGCAGCCTTGTGGAGTTTGATTTCTTCCCGGTGTGCTTCCAGAAACTTTTTGCTGTATCCGGCCTTGCGATAGGCGGCGTACACATCGCGAGTCTTTGCGTAATTGACGATGTGTGCCCGCAGGACAGCGATTTCCCCCATGCGCTTCTCTGCCGCTTTGATGGAATCGCCCAGCGTGTGATACCGTTCTGTTGCCGCCGCTGCACGTTCCCGCAGTTCGTCCGCACTGTCAATTTTCTTTTCCTGCAAGTAGAGCAGTGTCTTGGACATTTCTTTCAGGTTAAACCTTGTTGCCCATTTTTTATATCCACTGGTTTTGCCCTCGGCCATTTTCGTGGGAATATCCACCAGCAGGCCAAATTTCTTTTCTGGCAAGGGCTGTTTGGGGGGCGGCTGGTGTTCAGCCTTGCCATCCAACACCATTTTGATTTCTTCCTCGGTGTATCCGGCTCCCAATGTGCGAAATCGGATAAATCGCCGCTGCCCTTTGCCTTTCACCGAGGGATGCTTGCCACGCTTCACCTCATAGCCCTGCTGTTCCAGCGCATCCAGAAATGCAGCAAAATCTTTGAGCTTATCGTGCAACAAAATGTTGTCGATCACTGCACAGAGCTTGTCGCGGTTGCTCTCTTTGGGTGGGTAGAGGATGCGCTTCTGCCGCTCCCGGTAAGGCTTTTTCTGGATAACAGAAAGCTGATGCTCCAGACAAATCAGGTCACTTAACCGTTGGACAGCCAGTGCAGAGAAAAAGAAATCCCGGAATTTCCGTGTGCCATCCAGCGCAGTCGAATTATAAATAATATGATTGTGGATGTGCGCCCGGTCAGTGTGAGTTGCAACAATAAAGGCGTGTTTGCCTTTCAAAAAACGCTCAGCAAATTCGTAGCCAATGCGGTTGGCTTCTTCAGGTGTCACTTCTCCCGGTCTGAAAGACTGCCGCACTTGATAGGCGATCACATCACTTTTCTGCCTGCGCCCGGTGGTCTGCTCATAAAGCCGTTTTGTCAGCATAAATTCTTCGTCCACTGTCAAAGGGCTGCACTGGTAGCTGCTGACAAGTTCGCCCTGTTCAGTCTTGTCCGGGTTCTGGATATAACTGGTGTGGTCATGCAGACAGGCGGCAATGGATTTTCCTTTATTTTTGCGCATAGCGATCAAACGTGTTGCAGCCAATTCCATCACCCCCTATAAAAGAAAAATGCCGCACAACGGCGGCACTCTTACTTGAAAAATCTCTCATAATCGGCGGCTCCGGCAAGGTACATGGTCTCCAGCCGAATATCTTCTAATTCATTGCAGACAGAATCCAGATTGAGATAGCGTTTCCATGCTTCTTCGCTGATAAGGGAGCGCAAAGCGTTTTCCGCTGCGATTTTCTTCTGAATCAGCGCATGGTACGGTTTGTCGTCTGCAAGCTGTTCGTTCAGAATGTCTTTCGGATTATTCCGATAGTAGTCGGTCATTATTTCTTTATTCATTCGTACCTCCTAATCCGGCCAGCCAGCCGCTGAACCGTTCTGCAGCTTCCACAATGGCAGTTCCGGCAAAGACCAGAACAAAGCATCCGAACTCTGCCGCCAGTAGGATCAGGAACTGCATCCACTCATGGCAGTACAAAGTATACAGACCGCAGCCGAAGATATAGAGCATCGGCAGCGCAAGAACAAAAGCTGATAAGTTGAGCGTCCATTTCAGCATCAGAGCCATAAAAGCCGCAAACAGGTAGATTGGGAAAAGTATGATTCTAAATACGAGCCTCATCAGTAGCACCGCCTTTCTGTTTCTGGCCTTAATATACAGGAGGATAGGCACCGTGTCAACGATGCCGATACATTATGTAACCCCACAGCAATGCCGTGGGGTAAAAATCAGAGGTCAGCCAATCGAGAAAGAATCTGCTTGCCAATGTCGATTAGCTCGTCCAACCGGGTGCGCAAATCCTCTACGTCAGCAGCGTAAACCTGACCGCACTCGTTGGCGCGTTTGGCATATTGGTTCAAGTTCGTACTGCACATTTGCAAGAGGTAGGCCATACGGCGCAATTCCTGCAAATCAAGATGCAGGCAATAGCCATCCAGAGCCATTTTACGGATATATGCGCTTAGACTACGGATGCCCATGCTCAACATCTTTTCATAAATGCGGCTTTTTTCTGATTTTGTGATGCGCAGGATAAGAATTTCATCTCGTTTTTCCCTCATCGTGCATCACCATCCTTGTCCAGAAAACTTTTGAACGGCTTAACGGTTTCTGTCTTGTCCGCCTTTTCTTCCAGAGCTGCCAGCACCGAGGGGCGGCGAGGTTCGTCCTCCTGTTCTTCCTCATCCTGTTCCGGCTCGTGACCTTTTTCATCCATATCTAACTGTGCGTTCAGCTCCGCAAGGCGAGCCGACTTTTCAGCCAGTTCTTCTTCCTGTGGGAATGGCTTTTCCACTTCGATTTGCGCCGCTTCTTGCTGTTGTTTCAGGGTAGCCAGTTCGTTTTCGGCAGAAGTGATTCGTTCCGGGAAATTGTTCAGCGAATTATCCAGCCGGATGATGCAGCCAAGAGGGTCTTTGCCCAGTGCTACCGGGTATTTCCGCTGGCCTTTCAAAAGAGCCTGATACTCGCTGTGATAGGTGTCGAAGCGCAGGGACAGTTCAAAGCCACGGTAGCTGCCGATCACTTTTTCCTCACTGTTGGGCAGTTCGGAGCAAGCGAGGAGAAGGCGTTCGCCAGCAGTTTTTTTCTCATTGTAGGTCACGCCCTTGATGATAATACCGCAGAAGCCCTCCTTTTCCTGCGGATGGGCGGCGGCAACTTCTGCATCCGCTTTCACTCCAGCTAGATAGGCGTTCGTTTCCTGAATGTCAGCCGGGAATTTTGTGAGCAGCTTATCTTCCAGACGGAACTTCTGGCTTTGGTGGTCGGCTTTCAGCACTTTCAGTTTCGCCACCTGCACATCCAAATCCATCTTTTCCTTGATGAGCGGATTTCCAGCACACAATGCCTTGATCTCTGCATAAGACAAAGCCTGTTCGTCCACATCATCGCAAGAGCGTACCGGGGATTTTGAAGTCATGATTTGGCTGATAAATCGCTGCTTATTCTCCAAAGTTTGGAACAAGTAGCTGTCAAAAGTTCCCTCTGTGACGTAGTTGAACACCTTGACTTCCTTATTCATATTGCCCTGCCGGATAATGCGTCCGTTGCGCTGGGTCATGTCGCTGGGCTTCCAGCCGACATCCAAGTGATGCACCGCCGCAAGCCGCTGTTGGACGTTCGTTCCGGCTCCCATTTTTGCGGTGCTGCCAAGCAGAATCCGCACATCGCCGGAGCGCACTTTGGAGAACAATGCGGCCTTTTTTGCTTCGGTGTCGGCATTGTGGATGAACTCAACTTCACTTTCCGGCACCCCGGCGGCGACCAATTTCTTGCGAATATCATCGTAGACGTTGAAGTTACCGTCATTTTTCGGGGTGGAGAGGTCGCAGAATAGAAGCTGCGTCAGCTTTTGCTCCTTGCCATCCGCCCAGATTTGCAGCACGTTCCGAACACAGGTGTTCAGCTTGCTGTTGGGGTCGTCCGGCAGGATGGGGTTCATCAGGCGAACATCCAGACCGATCTTTCGGCCATCGTTGGTGACGCACAGCATATTGTCCTCGGACGCATCCACCGTGCCGGAGTGGATTTTCGCAGCGCGTCTGCTCAGCTCCTGCACCATTTCTTTCTGAATCTCGGACGGTTTCGCTACCACGGTTTCAAACTTTGCATCCGGCACAGGCAGATGAAGCTGATCGCTGGTTTTAATGTCGGCAACCTCTTTGAACATCGACATCAGTTCCGGGAGGTTGAAAAACTTCGCAAATCGAGTGCGCGCACGATAGCCCGTACCCTCCGGGGCAAGTTCAATGGCGGTGGTGGTTTCACCAAAAGTAGATGCCCAGCAGTCGAAGTGTGTCAGCCCTTTTTGCTGGAGTGTGCCATATTGCAGATAGCGCATGACCGTGTACAGCTCCGACATGGAGTTGCTCACGGGCGTTCCCGTAGCAAACACCACGCCGCGCCCACCTGTGATCTCATCCAAGTAGCGGCACTTTCCGAACATATCGCTCGATTTTTGCGCTTCACTTGTAGACAAACCAGCGACATTGCGCATTTTTGTCGTGAGGAAAAGGTTCTTGTAAAAATGGCTCTCATCCACAAAAAGCCTATCCACGCCCAACTGCTCAAAGGTGATAACATCATCCTTTCTCGCATCGGAGCGTAGCTTTTCCAGCTTGATTTCCAGCGTTTTGCGTGTCTTTTCCATCTGTTTGATGCTGAAATTTTCGCCAGCAGTGGCTTTCAGTTCGTTGATGGCGGCAAGCGTTTCATCAATCTGCTCCTGAATAATGCGTTCTTGCCTCTCATAGGACAACGGGATGCGCTCAAACTGTGAATGACCGATGATGACCGCATCGTAGTCCCCAGTCGCAATTCTAGCACAGAATTTTTTGCGGTTGGCGGTTTCAAAGTCCTTTTTTCGAGCCACCAGCAGCTTGGCATTGGGGTATAGGTGCAAAAACTCTGCCGCCCATTGCTCCGTCAGATGATTTGGCACCACAAAAAGACTTTTCTGACACAGCCCCAGCCGTTTGGCTTCCATTGCGGATGCTGCCATCTCAAACGTCTTTCCGGCTCCCACTTCGTGTGCAAGCAGCGTATTACCACCATAAAGCACATGAGCGATGGCGTTACGCTGGTGTTCCCGGAGCGAAATTTCCGGGTTCATACCGACAAAGTGGATGTGGGAACCATCGTATTCGCGCGGTCTGTTGCTGTTGAACAGTTCGTTGTACTGCTTCACCAGTGCAATGCGCCGCTGGGGGTCTTGCCAGATCCAGTTGGCGAAAGCATCTTTGATTACCTGCTGTTTCTGCTGCGCCAGCATGGTGTCCGTTTTGTTCAGGACGCGCTTCGGTCTGCCTTCTTCATCTTCAATGGCATCATAGATGCGCACATCTTTCAAGTTGAGCGTATCTTCCAGAATCTTGTAGGCATTGGCGCGGGATGTGCCATAGGTTTCGGTGGAGGTAATGTCGCCTCTGCCCATAGCCGACTTGCCCTCAATGCGCCATTCTGCGGTATAGGGAGAATATCTCACTTTAACTGCATGACGCAGATAGTAGGGAATCTGGAAAGTTTCTGCCATAAACTTTTGGATGATCTCCGGCGCAAGCCATGTTGCACCCAGACGTACATCAATCTCAGATGCTTCAAGGTCTTTCGGCTGCGCCTTTTCCAATGCGGTGACGTTGACTGCAAACTCCGGGTTGGTTTCGGCGGCAAGTTGTGCCATGCGCAGTTTTGCCCGGACATTGCCGGACAAGTATTCATCCGCCATTTGCCAGCCCGCTTCTGGGTCAGTAGGGTCTGTGCCGGGGTCTTTGAAAATTACGCCGGATAGTTCGCTGGTGATTCGCTCATAGTCGCCGGGAGTGCCGAGCAGCTCTGCCATATAGGGCAAATCAACCCGGCCACGCTCTCCGATGGAAATTGCAAGTGCTTCCGTGGGAGTGTCCACGCTGGTGACAGTACGTTCCGGGCGAATGGTGCGTTTGGTGAACATCGCCGCCTTGCTTTTGAGCTGCCCCTGATCGTCCAGATTTTCCAGAGAACACAGCAGATAGTAAGAAGAATCCTGCTCAAATAATCTGCCGTTTTTGCGGTCATTCAGCAAGCCGTATTTTGCAGAAAAGGCATCGTAGGCGGCATTCAGCTTTTCCTGCGTAGCCTGAATGTCGGCATCCGGGTAGTCGTTTAGCTGCTGGTCAATCAACTCATTGACGATTTGCCGCAGCTCCACCATCCCGGTCACACGGCCTTTGGCGGTGTCGGAAAGCTCCACCTGTGTCATAACAGAATTTTCGCGGTAATACACTTCACCGTCAACCACGGTGTAGGAGAAGTTCTTCACATCCGGGTCAGCAGGGAGAATGTGTCGCTCATTTTCTGCATCCGCAATATCTGGTGTTTCGACCTCAACTTCCGTGTACAGTCCCTCAATATGCTGGATAGCTTCGGCAAGCTGGTCTGCCAGCACTGCACCCTCAATGGGGCGCACGGTGCATTCCTCACGGCCATACTGGGTGCTTTCGGTGGTCAGTTCGCCCAGCACCATCTCCGGGTGGTCTACAAAATAGCTGTTGATGGTAAAGCCATCTTCCGTTTTGCCGAGCTGTATCCAGTCCGGCTCATGGTCGATGGGGCGGTCACGTTTTTGCAGGAAGATAATGTCGCTGACGACCTCTGTTCCTGCATTTGCCTTGAACGCAGTATTCGGTAGCCGGATAGCACCCAGCAGATCAGCACGTTCGGCAATGTGCTTTCGGGCAGAAGAATCCTTGCTGTCCAGCGTGTAGCGGCTGGTGACGAAGGCCACGATGCCGCCCGGACGCACTTGGTCGATGGCCTTGGCGAAGAAATAGTTGTGGATACTGAAACCGAATTTGTTGTACGCCTTGTCGTTTACCCGGTACTGGCCAAAAGGAACATTACCCACGGCAAGGTCATAGAAATCGCGGCGGTCGGTGGTTTCAAATCCGGCAACTTTAATGCTGGCTTCCGGGTAGAGCTTTTGCGCAATGCGGCCTGTGATGCTGTCCAGTTCTACACCGTACAGGCGGCTGTCCTGCATGGTGTCCGGCAGCATTCCAAAGAAGTTGCCCACGCCCATGCTCGGCTCCAAAATATTGCCGCTGCGGAATCCCATACGCTCCACGGTATCATAAATAGAGTGAATCACCACTGGAGAAGTATAGTGTGCGTTCAGGGTGCTAGCACGGGCGGCAACATATTCTTCCTCGGAGAGCAGCCCTTTCAGTTCGGTATACTCCTTTGCCCAGCTATCTTTTTTATCATCAAAAGCGTCTGGCAGACCGCCCCAGCCGACATACTGCGAAAGAATCTGCTGTTCCTCGGCGGTGGCTCCACGGTTTTCCTGCTCCAACTGGAACAAAGTGCGGATAGCTGCAATGTTCCGGGCGTATTTCTGTTTTGCACCGCCCTCGCCCAGATGATCGTCCGTAATGCGGAAATTTCCAGCAGCTTCCGGCACAGGTTCGGCATTCAGGGCTTCGTCTGCGGCGGCTGCATCCGGGAATGTCTGCCATTCGCCGTTGACCTCTACAGAAATAGGCAGCTTGTCCAGTGATTCATCAGACGTAGGCTCATTCCGTCGCAGACTGTCCTCGAACTGCTGTTTGTTCAACACCTCGTTGCTCCACGAATAGCCCTGCGCACTGGTGTCGATGCGCACATCGGTTTCACCAACATAGCCGACCTTTCCCTCGATGGTTCGGGTAGGCAGTTCAACAACGACATCATCCCCGACCTTATAATCGACTGCTTTTTCGGGAACGGTGTCAAGAGCTTCGTCTTGCTGTTCGTACAATTCCCGGACAACAGACAGCGGTTCTTCCCGAAAAATCGGCACCCGCATATCGGCCAGTGCCATATCCTGCAAAGAAACTTTGCCCTTATCAAAGTCCACCCTATCAATCCGAAATTCACGGCTATCCATATTGATAATGGAGCCAATGGGAAGATAGTCCTCTTTGCGCAGATGCTTGGTCTGATGGTGAGTGCCATCTTCGTTTAACCCGGCAAGATAGACATCATTGCCCGCAGACCACAATTCTTTTGACTTTCTTGCCCATAAGCTAGGTGGAAAGCCTGTGACCTGAACTTCGCCCAGTGCTGTTTCTCTCGTAAACAAAGCACTGTTGAGAACTTTTGCGACCTTGGCAGCATCTTCTCCATAGAACATAAAATTGCCGCCAGCTTCAAATCCAACCAGAGTATCCGGGTGCTGCGCCTTTAATGCAGTGTATTCGGCTGCACTGGCGGCGTTCAGTTCAAGGGGAAAGTCGATGGCTCTTCTTTCTTTGTCCGACAGGTAGCGGTCAGACTGAATCATCAGGTCAATATATTTTTCGACCCGATCCCAGCGGAGAAGCACTTTCTGATGGTCGGGATAATGCTCAAACGTCAGACCCTTGCTGTCATGGTCAAGCCAACCACTGCTTCCGTCCAGATAAGTGTGTGAAGAACCGCCGGGGCCATACGGTGCATATTCGTTGGCAAGAGCTTTTGCCCGGAGTTTTCGGTCAGGCTGGAGCTGATAAATTTTCCAGATGCGAAGTTTGCTGTTTTCGAAGTTAGAACCTCTCCGCAGCGCGTTTTCGATCTCAGCCTGTGACAAAGAGAAAGCGGAGGGCGATTTTTCGCTCTCCGCTTGGTCGATGGATTCAATTTGTTCAGCTTCGGTGGGAATGTGTGCATCGAAGAAACTTAGCTGTAAATCAGCTCGTTCATCACCAGTTCCTCGGCCTGTGCTTTCAGGCTGTTCATGTGCTGCACCCACTCCATCTGATACTGCTCCTTGTTCGGAGCCGGGTTCTGTTTCAGCAACTCCTGCATGGTCTGCCGCATCCGGCTCTCTGCGGTTTGCTCCACCTCCAACAGGTGCGGATGCAGAGTTCCCGACAGAAGCATCGAGTTGTACAGCACCGGGCGATGCTTCATCAGGTAAGTCCGGCGCAGTCGCCCGTACTTGCCCAGTGTTTTCTCCTGCCGGGGCAGGGTCAGGTTCGGGAGCTGATAATCCCCGATGGTCGAGTAGGTCACGTTCCTGCTGTTCATATTCATACTGGCTCCTTTCTACATTGCGGCGGCGGATTGTCGTCTTTACGGTTCTTTCGATGTTGCGCAGCACATCCCGGCTGCACTCGCTGACTGCGGTGCCCAACGCATACACGGCGGCAGGAGTGGAAAAGGAGAAGATGGCCTGAAAATCGTCCCGGTCAAAATGTCCTTCCGGCTCAAAACCGCATCGTTCAAGGACAGCATAGGTGATGCTGATTGCAGCGGCACTTTTGAACTGGAACTCCTGTCCGGCTTCATCATAATCCATCAGGAACGAGCCGTCAACGATGTCGAGAATGTCACCGCTGTTGTTATCCCAATAGGAATCCACCAGCTTGCCGCAAATGTCCGCGATCTGCTGGGTGATTCGTTCATGCCGGACACCGTATTCTCTGGCAAGCATTTCTGACACAGGCTGAACCAGATCAGGGCCGAGCTGCCACACCTCAGGGTCACGAGAATTGCGGCGCACCCCGGTATCGCTCACATCAAAGACATAGTGCAGACGTGGGACACTGCTGGACTGGTCTAACAGGGCGATGCCCTTGGAGCCATGCCTGACGTAGCGGTTCATGCGGTTGTTCCAGAGGTCGAAACTGGCACAGGCGGTAGCATCAGGACGCTGGGCGTAGATCATGAGCTGGTCTGCATAGCTGTATTTATACAACCGGGATGCAGTGGTCAGATAGTCCGTCCAGTTTTCCCAATACCGGGTCAGTTCCTTTGCCGTTTGCTGGGCGAGATTAAGATATTCTTGCGTTTTATTTGGCATTGCGTTCCTCCCTTCATGTTTCGTGGAAAACAAAAAAGCGAGCGGCCTTTTCAGGTCACTCGCTTATGGAATCTATGGTATTTTAATCGTATTTTGCGGCGAATTTTTCTGCCATCTCAAGTAGACGGTCAAATGTCTGATTTTCCTCCGGCTGCTCGATCAGTTTTGCAAGCAGGGCGCGGAACACATCGGTGCTGTCCTGTCCCAGTGCCACCGCAACCTTGTCGATGCAGTCGTGCAGTTTCTTGACAGCATCATCGGAGGGCTTGGATTTTGCAAGCAGGTCGGACAGGTAGCTGATGAAAGGATAGGTGGAATCATCGTTGATGATTTCGTTGGTTTCCTCAATGATCTTCTTGTTATCTTCGGGGGTCATATCGCCCTTTTCTTCCCATATATCACGAGAAGAAGTTCGGCCTTTCAGAAAAGTGGCAAAGAGCAGGCGGTCAAGGGGAGAGCGTTTTGTGGTGTCCATTGGCAAGCCTCGCTTTCATTTTTATGTATTAAAACTGGTTTTAGTATAGCATGAATCGAAGCATTCTATCAAGACCACTTTCTTGCAGGTTATGAATTTTTTCGGAGCGATGGCTTATGACACTATCCCGGTTGATAATCATCGACAAACTGGAATTTGACTAATCCTACATGTGCATCATATTACACTCATGTAATTATCCTCT
>OCPQ01001086.1_pt1 | contig 12882 bp, 9 predicted proteins | sample 1538251 | NCBI WGS metagenome assembly OCPQ01 (sample SAMEA2580249, study PRJEB22360) | human gut metagenome | biome: human gut; feature: human-associated habitat; material: faeces | place: Denmark | collected 2008/2010 | reverse complement strand
TGGCAAATAACCCCACCCCCGAGGCTCTGCCCGGCTACCGTCAGGTCAAGCCCATGGTCTTCTGCGGCATCTACCCCGCCGACGGCGCAAAGTACCCCGATTTGAAGGACGCGCTGGAAAAGCTGCAGCTCAACGACGCCTCCCTGACCTTTGAGCTGGAAACCAGTGCTGCGCTGGGCTTCGGCTTCCGCTGCGGCTTCCTTGGCCTGCTCCACATGGAGATCATCACCGAGCGTCTGGAGCGCGAGTTCGACCTCGACCTCATCACCACCACGCCCAGCGTCCGCTATCGTCTGACCCTGACCGACGGCACCGTGGAGATGATAGACAACCCGTCCAGCTACCCCGACCCCTCCAACATCGTCAAGCAGGAGGAGCCCTTCGTGGACGTCCACCTCTACACCCCCAATGAATACGTCGGCAGCCTGATGGACCTGTGCCAGAACAAGCGCGGCGTCCTCATCGACATGAAGTATATGGATGATGTGCGTGTGGACCTGCACTACGCCCTGCCTCTGGGTGAGATCGTCTACGACTTCTTCGACGCCATCAAGAGCCGGAGCCGCGGCTACGCCAGCTACGACTACGAGTTCAAGGAGTACCGCGAGAGCGACCTCGTCAAGCTGGACTTCCTGCTCAACGGCGACCCCGTAGACGCTCTGTCCATGATCGTCTTCCGTGACAACGCCTACGCCAAGGGCCGCCGCATCTGCGAGAAGCTGCGGGACAACATCCCGCGCAACCTCTTCGAGATCCCTGTTCAGGCGGCCATCGGCGGCAAGATCATCGCCCGCGAGACGGTCAAGGCCATGCGCAAGGATGTGCTGGCCAAGTGCTACGGCGGCGACATCTCCCGCAAGAAAAAGCTGCTGGAGAAGCAGAAAGAGGGCAAAAAGAAGATGCGCCAGCTGGGCAGCGTCTCCCTGCCCAGCGAGGCGTTCACCGCCGTGCTCAAGCTCGACAGCGACGACGATTGATATTGGTTTTCCGCTCCCCTCCCCCCGGAGGGGAGTTTTTTCATATCTGGCGGGCGGGCGGCTAAGGATCTTAACTCAAATCTTGACCTTTCTTCCGACATTGCGAGGTCGCATCGATAAAGAGCGAGTGCTTTTTTGCGTGCTTTGCGGCATGGCGCGCGGGCACAGAGCCACGCCCGTTTTTCTTTTCTTCCCGCCCCCCAAAAAGGACAAACAAGAAACCCCCGCCTTCGCCGAACTGTGTCTTATGAAGAAGGTTTTCGGAAGGATTGCTTATCAGGCAGGCTGTGCCTTGTTGGCGTTCTTCTTGCCCGTCATGAAGCAGTAAGCCATGATGAGCACGCATCCAGCAATGCCGATAATATCAGACATGGAGCTGGGCAGGATGAAGATGAAGGCCACGACATAGCAGGCGATGCGCTCCCACATCTTCAGGGGACGGAACAGGTAGCCAGCGATGCCGCAGGCCAGCAGATAGGTGGCTGCAATGACGATGCAGTATGCAATGATGATCTCCACCATCGTGCCTTCCAGCAGGATCGCGGGACGATACACAAATGCAAAGGGGACGATGAAAGCGGTGATGGCGAAGGAGAATGCCTTCCAGCCGGTCTTCCATGCGCTTGCACCCGCGATGCCGGCCGCTGTGAAGGATGCCAGACAGACGGGAGGAGTGATCTGAGCCACGACACCGAAGTAGAAGATGAACATATTGGTGACCAGAGCGGAGATGCCCAGACCCTGGATAGCCGATGCGAACAGAGTGACAGCGATCAGGTAAGCGGCCACGGTAGGCAGTGCCATGCCCAGCAGCAGGCAGCCCAGAGCGGCGATGAGCAGTGCGATGAACAGGCTGCCCTCACCAGAGGTGCCGATGAGCTTTGCGATCTTGACGGCAACGCCGGAGTTGACCACGATGCCGATCATGATGCCGCAGGCAGCGGTGGGGATCGCAATGTTTGCGGCCTGACGGACGCCGTCCATCAGGGTCTGGAGCAGCTTGCGGGGACCCATGCGGGTCTCAGGAGAGATCGCTGCGATGATGATGGAGAAGATGGTGCAGTAGATCGCGGAACGGGGCAGAGAGTAGCCCATGATGATCATGACGACCAGAACGACGATGGGCAGCAGACGGTACACGCGGGGCAGGATGGGCTTGCCTTCGTAATGTACGCCGGAGTCTTTGCCCAGACCCTTCTTCTTTGCGATCATGTGGACGAGGATGAAGACGGCGAGGAAGTAGGCCACAGCGGGCAGGACGGCTGCTGCTGCGATCTGCGCATACTGCACACCGATGATCTCGGCCATGATGAATGCGCCAGCGCCCATGATGGGGGGCATGATCTGGCCGCCGGTGGAAGCAACAGACTCGACTGCTGCTGCCTCTTCGGGGTCATAACCGGTCTTTTTCATCAGGGGGATGGTCAGAACGCCGGTGGTGGAAACATTTGCGATCGCAGAACCGGAAACCATGCCCAGCAGGCCGGAAGAGATGACAGCTGCCTTTGCGGGGCCGCCGACCGTCTTATCGCTGAGCTTCATGCCGCCGTCGATCAGGACACCGCCGCCGCCGCAGTTGGAGAAGAAGGTGCCGAAAACGAGGAAGTAGAACAGGGTGCCCAGAGAAGTGACCAGCGGAGAGCCGAAGATGCCATTCTCGCCGTACATCAGGACTTCCATCAGTTTGGGGAAGCTGATGCCGGAGAAGCGGAACAGGCCGGGGATATACTGGCCGAACCATGCATAAGCAAGGAAGAAGCAGATGACCCAGAACAGGGACATACTGACCACGCGGCGGACAGCCTCCATGACATTGATGACCAGAAGCACCGCTACGATGACCTCGGTGGTGGTCATAACGTCAACATTGAAGATGCGGTAGTTGAGCTGTTCTGCGTGGCTCAGGAAGAACCAGCAGATGAAGCAGCTGGACGCGATGAGGAAGATGTCGTAGATCCACCACAGCTTATTGTGGCTCTTGGATTTCTCGACCATCGGATTGTACAGCCACACCACGACCAGCGCAAGGCACATATGGAGCGGCAGCTGGAACCACGGGTCAAGGGGCTTGACCAGCTTGATGTAGAGCTGGAACACCGTCCAGATAACGGTAAGAACTGCCAGCGAATAGAAGCGCCATTTCGGCATATTCTTCAGCAGCTTGGCGATTTTGGTATCTTCGTCCTCTTCGTTTGCCAGAGCTTTGGCCTTGGCGTCGAGAGCCGATACCTTGGTTTCTTTTTCGTTGCTCATATTTCCCTCCGTATTATCCCTTGTGAAAGCAAAGGCCGGACACCGCAAAGCGTCCGGCCTCTGCCTACGGTCAAAGGATAGATCTGATGTCGTGCGGAGCGCCTCCGCCGAAAGCTTTCACAGCCGGAACTTACTTCATGTAGCCTGCTTCCTTGTAGTACTTCTCAGCACCGGGATGCAGCGGGCAGCCGCCGCGCTTCATCTCTTCCCAAGCGGTCTCAGGCTCCCACGGAGACAGGGAATTGTACTCGGCCACCAGAGCGTCGCGGTTCTCGCTCAGGCTCTTGGTGATGGCGTAGACGACATCCTCGCTCAGGCTCTCTTTGCAGAAGACGCAGTCGGGAGTGCCGGGCAGCGTCAGCTCCTTATCCTGACCCTTGAAGGAGTTGGCCGGGATGGTGATGAGGTCGAAGCCCTTTTCGCTGACGAACCAGCTGCACAGGTCATCGCCCCACTGCAGGAAGGTGACATCCACGCTGGTAGCGATCTGAGCCATGGTGGAAGAAGCAGAAGAGGTGTGGTCGATGTAGAAGTCGATCTGGCCGTCCGAGATGGCGTCTGCGTTGGCATCGCCGCCCTGGTTGGTGATGGAGCCGCCCCAGCTCTTCAGGTCGTCCTCGGTCACGCCGAAGTACTCGAGCAGCAGGTAAGCGCCCTCAGCATCCATGGAGCCCTTTGCGGAGCAGCCGATGCGCAGGGGCAGCTTCTGCTCGAAGATCTCCTCGATGGTGGAGACATTGTACTTCTGCAGGAATGCGTTGGACACGCAGTTGATGTAGCAGACAGCAGTCAGGCCGCCGATGATCGCTGCATAGCCGCTGGTAGCAGGCTTGCCCAGAGTGCCTTCCTCCATTGCCCACTTTGCAGGAGCACCGTTGATGAAGGCCAGATCGGTGTTGCCGGAAGCAAACAGATAAGGAGCACCCATACCGCCAGGAGAGTCAGGGTTGACGTTGACAGTCTGGAAACCGCCAGCCTTCTCCAGCACCTTGGACATTGCAACGATCATATTGTAAGAGCCAGAACCGACCTTATCGGAGCTGAAGTTCAGAGTCTCTTTGCTCATATCGGGCAGACCATCCACAGCCTTTGCCTCAACGGAAGGAGCTGCCTCACTGGAAGCTGCGGTGCTGGTGGAGGAAGAGCCGCCGCAGGCTGCCAGAGCACCAGCCGCTGCCATAGTACCAGAAACCTTCAGAAAGCTGCGACGAGAAATCTTTTTCATAATCTTGTTCTCCTTTTCTCTTGGGGTTCTCGTGTAGCGAACCGGACTGTGTACTTCATGCCTTCTTCTGCGGCGTCGCCGCTTTTCACAGTCTTTGTTCGTTTTTGTTGTCTAAATTATATTCAAAATGGCAGACCCTTACAACGGCTAAACCGCCTTGTTTCCGTTTCATTCTGAAACATTTCCAGGATATTTCATGAATGTTCTGTTAAAATCGTAACATTTTAGAACGCTTTAACCGTCTTGCTCAAATTCACACGTTTCAGGATAGAACTTTTCTTTCCGTCCGTTAAGTTAAAAAACGCCCGCCTTTGCAGCAAAGCTGCAAAAGCGGGCGTGTAAGGAGCTATTGGAAGATTTACGCCTCGCGGCCGGTCATCTTGACGGCATACTTGATGGCGTTGACAAGGCTCAGCTCATTGCCGTTGCCCTTGCCTGCATGGTAGAAGTCGGTGCCGTGGTCCACGCTGGCGCGGATGATGGGAAGGCCCAGCGTGACGTTGACGCCCTCCACAGCCTTCCACTCCTGCTTCTCACGGTCGTAGACGAAGCCCACGGTCTTGAGGGGGATATGGCCCTGATCGTGGTACATGCAGACCACGATGTCGTACCAGCCGCCGATGGCCTGAGAGAAAACGCTGTCCGGCGGGCAGGGGCCCACAACACCGGTGATGCCCTCGGCCTTGGCAGCCTCGATGGCCGGGGTGATCTCCTCGATCTCCTCGCGGCCGAACAGGCCGTTCTCGCCGCAGTGGGGGTTCAGGCCGGCCACAGCGATGCGGGGGTTCTCGATGCCCATATCCTTGCAGGCTTTATTGGCGATCTCGATGACTTCCAGCACACGCTCTTTCTTGACCCGGTCGCAGGCTTCGCGCAGAGACACATGAGTAGAGACGTGGACCACGCGCAGGTCGTGGTGGGCCAGCATCATGGTGTACTTCTTGGTATGGGTGTAGGTGGCGTAAATCTCGGTGTGGCCGTCAAAATGGGTGTAGCCGTCCGACTTCTCGCCGTGATAGTATTCCAGAGCCTTGTTCATGGCTTCCTTGTTCAGGGCGTTGGTGCAGGTAGCATCCACCTCACCGGCCATGGCCAGCTCGATGACCTTCTTGACGCACTGGAAAGCGGCGTTGCCGCCCTCCACGCTCACCTTTGCCATCTCGAACTTGTTGATGTCCTCGATGAGGTCGAGGTGCAGCACGTCGATGGTTCCGGGGGTGAACAGAGCATCCGACACCTTGTCGCAGCGGTGGATGACGATGTCCTCACGGCCAACGAACTTCCTGGCCTGCTCGAACACCTTCACGTCGCCCACAACGATGGGGCGGCAGTAGGTATACTGCTCCGGATCTGCCAGAGCCTTGATGGTGATCTCCGGGCCGGAGCCGGCGGGATCGCCCATCGTAATGCCAACGATCGGTTTATTCATAGCAGTGCTCTCCTTGCTCTTCTCAGTTCAGGCCCTTGGCAGCGTTCTCGGCCAAGACCTTCTTGATGGCTTCCAAACCCTCTTCGGGAACGTAGTTGAAGGGCGCGCGGCACTTGCCGACGTTGTGTCCCTGCAGGGCGACAGCGGTCTTGATGATGGTGTTGGGGTTGCCGTACTTGAAGGTCTGCTGCAGGATGGCGATCGCGTCCTGAGCGGCCTGTGCGCCCTCGAGGTCGCCAGCCTTGAAGCAGTCGTAGATCTTTGCAACAGTGGCAGGCCAGATGTTGGCGCGGCCTGCAATGCCGCCTGCGCCGCCCTCTTTCAGGCAGGTCAGGATCGCGCCGTCGTTGCCGGCGAGGATGGCCACATCCTTGTCCAGCTCACGGGTCAGGCGGATGTAAGCTTTCAGGTTCTCGATGTCGCCGCTGGAATCCTTTGCACCCACAATGTTTTCCACATCGCGGCACAGTGCCTGCACGGTCTCGGGCAGCAGCTTGTTTCCGGTGCGGGCGGGGATGTTGTACAGGATGATGGGCAGGTTCACAGCCTTTGCCACGGCGGTGTAGTGGTCGTACAGCTCCTTCTGGGAGGCCAGTGCGAAGCTGGGGGTGATGATGGACAGTGCATCTGCGCCCAGCTCCTCGGCGCGCTTGCTCAGGCGGATGGTCTCGGCGGTGGTGATGCAGCCGGTGCCTGCGTAGACCGGTACACGGCCCTTGACCTGGTCGATGACGGTAGCCAGGATCTCCTCCTTCTCTTGGAAGGACAGAGCATAGGCTTCGCCGTTGGTGCCCATGGGGAAGATGCCATGCACGCCGCCTGCCAGCAGGCGCTCCACCTGCTCGCGCAGAGCCTCGTGGTTGACGGTCTGCTCGTCATCGTTGTTCATGGGGGTGATTACCGGAGGGATAATGCCTTTGATGTCGCTGGTCTTCATAACGTGTTCTCCTTTTCTATTACATGATCTCCTGATACAGTTTGCGGGCGTCGTCAGCGGTGACGGGGCGCATATTGTTCACCAGCAGACGCTGCACCTGCATACCGGACTCGACCAGACCCTCGAGGTCCTCAGCGGGGACGCCGAACTCCTTCAGGCTGGTGGGGATGTCCAGATGCTTGACGATCGCTTCGAGGCGGGCGATCATCCATGCAGCCTTCTCCTCCACGGTGGTGCAGGTCTTGTTCTCGTGGCAGCAGCGGTCATAAGCCACAGCCAGACGCTCCTTGACAGCCGGATGCTCGCTGTTGAAGCGCATGACAGGAGCCAGCAGGATGGCGTTGGAGACGCCGTGTGCGATGTGGTACTTGCCGCCCAGAGGATAGCTCAGAGCGTGGACTGCGGTGGTGCCGGAAGCGGTGATGGCCAGACCGCCGTAGTAAGCTGCGATCTGCATCCGGTTCTTCTCGGCCATGGCATCGGGGTCATCGCAGGCTTTCTCAATGTTGTTCAGGATGAGGTCGAGGCCCTCCAGAGCATACAGGTCGCTGAAGGGGTTGGCCTTGTTGCTGGTGAAGCACTCGATGCAGTGTGCCAGAGCATCAACGCCGGTAGCAGCTGCGATCTTGCGGGGCAGGTTCTTGATCATGCGGGCGTCGAGAATGACGTAGTCCGCGATCATGTTCTCGTTGACGATGCCGACCTTCAGCTCCTTCTCGGGGACAGCGACGATGGCGTTGGGGGTCACCTCAGCGCCGGTGCCGGCGGTGGTGGGGATGAGGACGATGGGGACGCACTTCTGAGCCATACCGGGGTTGTCCAGCAGCTCCTTGACGCCGTAGTCATCGGTCACCAGCACGCTTGCCAGCTTGGCTGCGTCCATGACGGAGCCGCCGCCGCAGGCCACGATGAGGTCGGCGCCGGAAGCCTTGAACTCATCCACCAGCTTCTGGACAGCCATGTAGCTGGGTTCGGGAGGCAGCTCGTCCAGAACATAATACTCTGCGCCGGAAGCCTTCACAGCTTCCTCGGGCAGGGCGAACAGGCCGGCGCCCTCAATGCCCTTGTCGGTGAACATTGCCACCTTCTTTGCACCACGGGCCTTAATGATGGCGGTGATGTTGTCCATTGCGTTCTCGCCGCCGTAAACTGCGTGCGGCATCTTCAGATTGTACTGGGTCAGCATAACAAATTTCCTCCTTCAAAAAAATCAGCGGGTCTGGACACTGGTGGGCAGCAGAGCTTCCAGTGTATCCATCTCTTCGTTTTTGTAGATCGTACCGTCTCAGGGCAGGCCGGGAAGTTTCTGATAGGCCATGGTTTTCTCCAAAACCATCGTCTATCTCAATTTTATTTGGCTGCAATGCGGTCTGCAAGGTCGAGCAGCAGTTTTTCGTGACCGAAGCCGCCCGACTTGGTGATAACGTAGCGGGTGCAGCCGCAGTAGGTAAAGCGGGCCAGCACGACGCCCTTTTCCATCTCGCACACCGGCTCAAGCTCCTTGATGCCCACGCAGTTCATGCACTGTAACAGTGTGTCGCCGCCGGTGAGCAGCAGGGTCCCAAGCGCGGGGCTGGTGAACAGTTTGCCCAGCATATGGCCGATGCTGCTGGCGATGCCGACCCGCAGGCCCTCGAGGTCGAGGCCCCGGGCGGCGGCGTAATCCGCCGTGGGCTGGTTGCCGCCCTCGTCGTTGGTCTCGATGATGCAGCGGGGATTCGCGGCCAGCATCTCGTTGATGCCCTGCAGGGCCTCTTTGCCGTTCTCGCTCTCCCAGTAGCCGGGGTCGAGCTTCTGGCGGGGGGTCAGGCGCAGGCGGGAGAAGCCGTTCTGTTCGGCCACATCCAGCTGGCGCAGGGTGATGGAGTTGACGCTTCCGCAGACCACCAGCAAACGGGGGTCCAGCTTCGGCATGGTGACCGTCCTGCGCCCGGGCATCTTCATCAGGTCGGGCAGCAGCGCTGCAAAGCCGGCACAGCCTGCCATCAGGCGGGGCCTGCCATTCCGGAACAGGGCGCGGCCTGTGGAAGCGAGGTCGTCGAGGCTCCCGGCGTCAAAAACCAGGATGCCCTCCTGCTCCGGCACAGCCTCACCCTCTTTCAGGGTCGGGAAGCTGTGGGCAGGCACATCGGTCTGTTCCCCGATGAGCTCCGTCACTCTGGCGTGGCGCACCGGCTCGAAGGGGTCGATGCCGAAGGGGCTCTCGGTCACAGGCACGCCGCTGATATAATGTACTCCGTCCCGGGTCACACGGTCGATCTGGGGGAAGGCCGGCAGGAACGGCAGCTGGCGCTCCCCGCTGGTTTTGAGCAGGGCCGAAAGCTCTGCGCCGATGTTTCCGCGCAGAGCGGAGTCTGTCTTTTTATAGATGCTGAAAACGCCCGCACTCATCGCATCCCGGGTCAGTTTTGCAATGACGGCATAGGCCTCTGCAGCGGGCAGATGGCGTGTCTCGGTGTCCACCACCAGCACAGCGGCGTCACTGGCTGCAAGATCCACCTGCTCTCCGACCACGACGCGGGTGGAGATGCCGCAGGCGGCGAACTGGACGCCCGTATCCAGCGCACCTGTAAAGTCATCTGCAAGGATCAGCAGAAGCAGCATAGGTTGCTCCTCCTCTCATGATTTATTCTCGTGATACCATTATGCCTTATTTTGACACAGCGTGCATGGAAACGAGCGGCCTTTTCCGTTTTAATTTGAAACATCAATTAAGTTTTTCGGTTATAAAGTCTCAAATCGTTTCAAATCAGAACAGTCTTTGTTTGATTTTTGGAAGTTTATTTGCTAGAATAGTAGCAAATATGAACGGAGGTGTCTGTTGTGATAGAGACTCACACCCGTATTCTGGGCATCGCCCCCTACGACGGAATGCGCACCGCGATGGATCAGGCGGCGCAGGCTTATCCCAATGTTGAAATGGACATTTACACCGGCGACCTGGAAGACGGGCAGGCCATCGTGCAGCAGATGCCCCCCAACTCCTACGACTGCATCATCTCCCGCGGCGGCCCCGCGCCCCTCACCCGGCGGGTGACCGCCCTGCCGGTGGTGGACATCCACATCTCGGTGTACGACGTGCTGCGCACCATGAAGCTGGCCGAGAATTATTCCAGCCTCTACGCCATCGTGGGCTTCCCCTCCATCACCGAGCCGGCCCACACCCTGTGCAGCCTGCTGGACTTCAACCTCGACATCCTCACCGTGAACAACGCCGCTGAGGTGCGCCACACCTTGGAACGCCTGCAGCAGGGCGGCTACCGGATGGTGGTCTGTGACATGGTCACCCACACCATCGCCCGGGAGATGGGCTTTGACGCCTTCCTCATCACCTCCGGCGTCGAAAGCCTCCACGCCGCCATCGACCAGGCCGTGAACATCAGCTCCTGGTTCGGCCAGCTGCGGCAGGAGAACCTGTTCCTCCGCAGCATCACTCAGGGCCAGAATGGCCGCGTCATCGTCATGGAGTCCAACGGCGACCTCTTCTACAGCAGCATCTCCGAGGTCCCGGCGGAGCTGAGCAGCGTCCTTCAGTCCCACATCCGGGAGATCCCGGCCAGCGGCAACCTCCGCTTTTACTACACCGATCGGGACCAGCTCTACAGCATCACCGCCCAGCAGCTGCTGATGAACAACATCCAGCGGTGTCTGTTCTACTGTGTTCCGGCCCGCATCCCGCTCCATTCCAGCCGTCCCGGTCTGCGCACCCTGAACAAGGGCGAGTGCGAATACCTCTTCGCCAACAGCTTCTACAGCCTCAGCGGCGCGATGGGGACCCAGGCGGCCGAGATACGCTCCCTCGCCCTGCTGCGCCAGCCGGTATTCATCTACGGCGAGCCCGGCACCGGCAAAGAGCAGATCGCTCGCTATCTCTATCTGCACAGCTCCCTTGCAAACCACCCCTTTATCGTGGTGAACTGTGCGCTGCTGAATGAGAAGACCTGGGATTTCCTGCTCAACCACTACAACTCCCCTCTCAGCGCCACCGGAAACACCATCTACTTCCAGAATTTCGAGTCCATCCCGCCCCAGTGGAGCTCAGAGCTTCTTGCCGCCATTGAAGAAACCGGTCTTGCCCGCCGGGTGCGGCTCATCTTCTCCTGCTCCATCGTCGAGGGGGAGCCGGTGCCGGAGGTGCTGCGGCATTTCAGTGAGCGGCTGGGCTCACTGGCCCTTCCCCTGCCCTCCCTGCGCAGCCGCTCCGACGAGATCCCGTCTCTGTCCAGCCTCTACCTCAACAGCCTGAACCTCGAGCTGGGCAAGCAGCTCTCGGGCTTCGAGCCCCGGGCCATCGAGATGCTCCGCCAGTACCCTTGGCCCAACAATTACACCCAGTTCAAGAACGTCCTGCGCGCCCTCGCCGCCCTGTCGGACGGCCCCTACATCCGGGCCGGGACGGTGGCCGATATGCTCTCCAAAGAGCGGACCCTGCGGGCCATGCCGCAGCCGGCTTCTGCCCGCAAGCCCAGTGAGCAGACCCTCGAAGAGGTCATCCGTGATGTCGTCCAGCAGACCGTCGCCGCCCACGGCGGCAATCGCGCCGCCGCTGCCCGTCAGCTGGGCATCAGCCGCACGACCCTCTGGCGCTATATGGAAAAAATCGAGCAGAAACAACAGAATGTAGAAAAAGAGTCCTGAAAAGCACAAGAAAAGCTCCGGCTTTCGTACGAAAGCCGGAGCTTTTTCTTGTGTTTTTACACGCCCGAATAGGCGGAGAAGCCGCCATCGATGGGCAGGCAGATGCCGGTGATGAAACCGGCAGCGTCATTGTTCAGCAGGAACAGCAGTGCGCCCACAAGGTCCTTTTCGCTGTCGCCGAAGCGGCCCATGGGGGTCGCGGCGAGGATCTTGTTGGTACGGGCCGTCGGGGTACCGTCCTCATTGTAGAGGAGGCTGGCGTTCTGCTCGCTGGCGAAGAAGCCCGGAGCGATAGCGTTCACCCGGATGCCGACCTTGCTGAAATGGACGGCCAGCCACTGGGTGAAGTTGGTCACAGCGGCCTTGGAGCCGGAGTAGGCCGGTATCTTGGTCAGGGGCAGGTAAGCATTCATGCTGGAGATGTTGAGGATGTTGCAGCCCGGGCGGCCCACCATCTGGCGGGCGAAGGCCTGGGTGGGCAGCAGGGTGCCGATGAAGTTCAGGTCGAACACCATCTCTACGCCGCTCTCGTCGAGGTCGAAGAAGGTCACGGTATCGTCCTCGAGGTCGGCCATCTCGAAATACTCTTTGTCGGTGTTGGCGCGGGCGTTGTTGCCGCCGGCACCGTTCACCAGAATATCGCAGGGGCCAAGCTCTGCCATCACGTCCTCCGCCACCTGCAGGCAGTTGGCCTTGTTCATGACGTTGCAGGTGTAGCCCCTGGCGATGCCGCCCTCGGCCTCGATCTCGTCGGCCAGAGCCTTGAGCTTCTCCATATTGCGGCCCAGCAGGGCGACTTTTGCGCCCGCCCGGGCCAGAGCCCTGGCGAAAATGGAGCACAGGGTGCCGCTTGCGCCCGTGACGACGGCCACCTTGCCGGTCAGGTCCGTGTTCAGTACATTCTGTTCCATGTTCTTCCTCTTTGCAGGCTCAGCCGCGGTACTCGGCGGGCAGCTGGTCCATGCTCTGCCACTTGGTCATGGCCTCTTCCAGCTTCATGCCGTTGGCCACAGCGTCGCGGCGGCAGGCGTTGACGGCCTGGATCTCCTTCATCTTCTCGCCGGTCAGGGTGTAGCCCTTCATGGCGATAAGGGTAGCGGCCCAGGCCACCATCGGGATGATGCAGAACAGCACGATGACCACCCAGTTCATACCGGGGGTGTAGGAGTCGTACTGGGTGGGCAGGCTCTCGAGGCCGATGAAGCTCACAGCGATGCCGACGACGGTAGCGGACAGGCTGGACACCAGCTTATCCACCAGGCTGAACAGAGTACCCATGATGCCGGGGATGTAGTTGCCGCTGCGGTAAGTCTCGTAGTCGGAGCAGTCGGCGACCATGGGGATGGGCATATCGGCGGTGGCGTAGTATGCGCCGTAGCCGATGCCGAAGAATGCGATGAAGAGGATGGTGTAGAGGTTGATG
>OCPQ01001085.1_pt1 | contig 12887 bp, 8 predicted proteins | sample 1538251 | NCBI WGS metagenome assembly OCPQ01 (sample SAMEA2580249, study PRJEB22360) | human gut metagenome | biome: human gut; feature: human-associated habitat; material: faeces | place: Denmark | collected 2008/2010 | reverse complement strand
CAGAAGTTCTTCCTTGGTATTCAACAGCTCCAGAATTCCTTTTGAAAAGAGCAGTCCAAAGATCAGTACGATCATCCCCGCAGCCATACTTACCAAAAGAGCCGTATGTATCGTCTTGATCGTACTTTCTTTATCCTTCGCTCCGAAAAATCTTGCCACCAGAACATTGGTACCGCCGCCCATACCGATCAGAAAGCCCGTAAAAAGAGTTACAAGCGTAGTAGTGGATCCCACTGCCCCCAATGATAAAGAGCCCGCAAACTGACCAATAACCGCGATATCCGCCATATTAAACAACACCTGCAAAAAGTTGGTCAGCACCAGAGGGATACTAAAAAACAGCATTTTCCCCCAGATAGAGCCTGTGGTCAGGTCCTGTCTGTCCTCTTTCATTTCAATTCTTCTCCTTCGTCAAATCCAAAATTTCTTCCGGCACTGCACCTCGAAACTGTTCAGAACTTTCAATGCAGCTCGCACCCCTTCAGATCAAGCCAAACCTATTTTGCACCGGAATTTTGTGCGCAAATAAAGCTCTTGAATAAATCAAGAGCTTTAAGAGGTGCCACCCAGATTTGAACTGGGGATAGAGGTGTTGCAGACCTTTGCCTTACCACTTGGCTATGGCACCATATTATTTAGTTCTTCGCCGAAGCGAATGACTCCAAGGGGATTTGAACCCCTGTTACCGCCGTGAAAGGGCGGTGTCTTAACCGCTTGACCATGGAGCCTTATCAAATCGGGCTTCATGCTCCGATTAAACTCCCCCTGTTGGACTCGAACCAACGACACTTCGGTTAACAGCCGAATGCTCTACCGACTGAGCTAAGGAGGAATATTTCCTTGTCTTATCGACGAAAAATATATTATCATATTTAAATGGTCTTTGCAAGAGAAAATTTTAAAAAATGTAAAAAATCTTAAAGAAATCTAATTTTATCTCTTTCAAGTCATAATCAGAAATCCAGCGTCATACATATATTAGACAGGAGGGCAGATATAAAATATATCGACAGTACTTCCTGAAAGGTAACAATTCAATTTAAGACAGGAGAGGGCAAAATGCGAAGAAAGCTGAGAAGACATTTTGCATTTCTGATGGCGGTACTGATGATGCTGTCGTTGATGGGGGTTCAGGTACTGGCAGAAGGTGTACAAGTTGAGGCTGTACAAACTACAGAGGGAACAGATTGTACCGTGCTCCCGGAAGAAACAGATGCGGAAGAGACTTCCCGATCAGAAATGCAGAAACCAGATGCAAAAGAATCTCCCCCTGAGTCTGGAGTAGTAACAGAGGAAGGGAAAAGTACCGATTCAGAGAAAATTTCAGTTGCTCTTAAAGATGAGATTCTTACAAAAGGTTCTCTGACAGCAGATGTTAGTGGAACAACAGAATCAGATCAGATTGCTTATCAGTGGCAGGTAAGTGAAAACGGTCAATGGAAAGACATTGAGGATACAGCGACCGTGGATAGTAGAAAGCAATCCTATGAAGTTGCAAGAGATGGTGCACAGAAGACATTTCGTGTGAAAGTGACAGTAAATGAGGCGGTGACAGTTTATTCTTCCGAATACAAGGTGAATTATTATGACAAGCTTCAGAATGGAAGTTTTGAGACGCCAAAAGTATCTGATGCAGGAACACTGACTTATAAGAATGCACATTTTATCCAGGTAGCAAATGGAACGAATGATTTATATTGGAAAACAACAGCGAAAGGTGCATATTTTGGCTCTGGAACTCAGAGAGATTATTATATCGAGATTGCAGATGGAAGCCGAAGTTATTATGGAAATACGGTTAATGATCCAAAACCGGTTTATAACATCAGCAGTGCGGCACAGGGAAATCAGTTCGCAGAATTAAACTGTGAGGAACCAGGGGCTCTTTATCAGGATGTTTTGACAGAACCAGGGACAGTTCTTCACTGGGGATTGGAACATGCCGGACGCTGGGGAACAGACACGATGGCGGTTATCATCAGTGATACGAAATCAATGAGTTCTGATTGGAATCCGGCAGGATCTGGATTTGATCAGAGTAATCCTGATGTGCAGGCGGTATTGTCAGATAAAACTGGAAAATGGACTTATCACTATGGAGATTATACAGTTCCGGCAGGGCAATATGTTACTCGATTTTATTTTGTGGCAGTAGCGGCAGCAAATGGAAATCTGTCAAATGGAAACCTGCTCGATAACATTTCTTTTGGAAAGGATCTCCCAAACCCACCGGCCAAAACAGGTAATCTGATAATCACAAAGCAGGTGGAAGGAATTGCAGCAAGTCAGATTCCGGACGAGTCCTTTACATTTCAGATAAAACGGGGAGAAGAAGTGATCGAAGAAGTGAAGCTTCCGCAAAATGGTCAGTGGAGTGCATCGCTCCAGGCGGTCGAACCTGGGGAATATACAGTGACGGATTGCTCAGGAACAGAATAACTACAGGCTGGAGCATACCTTTTATCTCGTGGGACAGGAAAGTCAGGCAGAGGGGATGACAGCACGAATTGATGTAACGAAGGAGCAGACTGCAACAGTAACATATACGAATCAGTATCAACCGCTTATGGTTGTTCCGACAGGAGTAGAGAACAGGATGTTTCCTACAATCCTGATGGAAACAGCAGGTATAACAGGAGGAGCAGTTTTTCTGTTTCTTCGAAGAAAGAGGAAAGAAAAAGATTCATGAAATTAAAAGGAGAGATTCATCTTTTTCTGATTCGTCTTGCATTTCTTCTGGTGTTTCTGTGGGTTTTGTTCGGGCTGTTGTTTGGCATTACAACGATGAAAAACAATGACATGTCGCCACGCATCAGTGCGGGAGATCTGCTCTTTTATTATCGACTGGAAAAACCAAAAAGCGGGGATGTGGTGGTTCTTCAGAAAGCAGGAGAGAAATATGTGGGCAGAGTGATCGCAGTCGGCGGCGATACAGTAGAGATTACAGAGGACGAAAAGGTAAAGATCAATGGAAGTAAGATTGTGGAAAATGATATTTTCTATGATACACCGCAATACGAAAGTGACACGGTCTATCCACTGACGCTGAATAGCGGAGAATATTTTATTCTGGGAGATCAACGGGGAAATGCAAAAGACAGCCGGTATTTTGGAGCTGTGAAGGACAAGGAGATAAAAGGCAGAGTAATTACGGTGCTCCGCCGGTCAGATATCTGAAACCCGGAAATCAGAGTAAAAAGTGAGGTAGAGATTATGAATAAGAAAACAGCAGGACGTATTTCAGCAATGGCAATGGCGAGCATGATGATGATGTCAGTTTGCGTGGTAAATGCGTCAGCCGAGGAAAATGAACCGATCACACAGCTGAATCTGAAGAAAACGGTGACAACGGATGGAAATACATACCAGCCAAATACATCATTTTCGTTTCATGTGGAGAATGGTGAAGCAGCAGAAAATTGGAGAGATAATGTAGTATATGCTGGAGTGACAGGTGGAATCACGGCCTCTCAGACAATCGGATTCCAGCCATCAGGAGAAGATACACTGGCAGCAGCTTACAGCAAGAATGCAACATTGGAAATTAATGCAGGGGTATTTGAACATGCTGGTGTTTATCATTATGTTGTGACTGAAGATGCAGGCTCTTATGAAGGAATCGATTATGATACAGCAGGCAGAGATGTTTATCTTTTTGTATATAATGGAGCAGATGGAGCACTTTATGTTGGAAATGCAATTACAGAAAATAATGGTGAAAAAGGCGATCTTGAATTTATCAATGATTATGGTGCAGAAAATGATACAACGCATGATGTGACGATCAAAAAAACGATCACAGGTAATCAGGGAGTTAAAAATAAATCCTTCGAATTCAAGGTTGCGGTGAATGGTGGACAGGGAGAACTCTACAAAGTTGTAGTGAAGAAAAATGCAAATGCACAGGCACTTACAGAATACATCACAAGCAATGAAGCAGAAACTTCTTATCAGATTTCTGATACAGGTTCAATTACAATTTATGGATTGACAGAATCTGATAAATACACGGTAACAGAGACCGATGCGAATAAAGATGGATATACTACTACGATTGATGGAGAAACAACTGCGACCGGAACAAAGACAGGAACTACAAAAGAAGATGGTACAGTAGTTCAGTATGTGAATGAGAAAGATGCGGCTGTAGTAACAGGCGTTGCAAAGAAATACACACCATACGTATTACTTGTGGGTGCGGCAGGCGCATTTGGATCAGTTTTCTTTCGTAGAAAAAGAGCATGATAAACGAAACGACAGAAGGTCAGGAGGCAGGGGAGCAGAGGGAAGAGCTGTTTTTTAAAGTTATAAAAGCGGGAAATAAGATATTGGAAATTCTGGCAGCGCTCTTTATTATTCTTATGCTTCTTTATGGTGCCTATTCATTATGGGATACCTGCCAGATCAACCGACGTGCGTTTATCAGTGGAGAATTGATGAAATATAAACCTGCAGGGAAAACGGATGAAAGTCCGTCCCTGCAGGAACTTCAGAAAATCAATCCGGATGTGTGTGCCTGGCTGACGGTAGATGGAACAAAGATTGATTATCCGGTTGTGCAGGGAGAAACAAATCTGGAATATATCAATCAGGATATTTATGGAGAATTTGCTCTTTCAGGAAGTATTTTTCTGGATAGCAGAAATGACAGAAAATTTATTGACAGTTACAGTTTATTATATGGTCACCATATGGATAATGGCGCAATGTTTGGGGATGTGATGAATTATAAAGAAAAGGAGTATTTTGAATCGCACAAAACAGGTACGCTATATTTGAATGAACAGTTAGAAAAAATCCAGTGGTTCGCCTGTGTGGAGACGGATGCGTATGATGAAGTTATTTATAATCCACAAGATTATAAGAAAGAGAATCTGGAAGAACTGATGGAATATATAAAGGCACATGCCGTGCAGTATCGTCTTCCTGAGAAAAAAGGAAAAGAGGGGTGGAACAGGATCATTGGTTTATCTACTTGTTCTAACGATCAGACGAATGGAAGAGTAATACTTTATGGATTTTTATATGATAGGGATAGGTAGATAAAGAATGATGTAGCGCAACGCCGTTGCATATTTGTCTGTTGAATGTTAAAATGTGAATGTCATTCAGGTTCAGGTCAAAGCTAGAAAAAGAGCGAAAATGGATCTGGATAATTTCGAAAATCAGGGAAATAAAGGCAGGCAGTATACAATGACGATAAAAGAGATTGCGCAGATGGCCGGGGTGTCCAGCGCAGCAGTATCAAGATATTTGAATGGCGGATATGTGAGTGAACAGAAAAAGGAGCAGATCCGTAAAGTGATTGAGAAGACGGGATATCAGCCGTCTACTCAGGCAAGAATCCTAAGAACCGGACGTGCACATCTGGTTGGTGTGGTGGCTCCGAAGATCAATTCAGAATCAATCAGCCGGATCACAGCGGGAATTGAACAGGTTCTTTCGGCAAGAGGGTACCAGATGCTTCTTGCAAGCACGGATAATCAGCCAAAGAATGAGCTGACTTATCTGAGAATCTTTGAAAGTTATCCGGTAGATGGAATTGTACTGATCGGTACAGTGCTTACAGACGAGCATCGGAGATTTTTAAAAGAATCAAAGGTTCCGGTTGTGGTTGTGGGACAGGAGACAGAAATGGCAAGCTGTATCTATCATGATGATTTTGGTGCGGGAAGAGCAATGGGACAAGAAGTTGCGGTGAAAGCACTAAAGCGGAATGGTGGAAGACCTGAAGATTGCAAGATTGCATATATTGGTGTTACTCGTGAAGATAAGGCAGCAGGTGCTGCCAGAGAAGACGGGTTCCGCAAGGGACTTCAGGAAGCAGGGATTATTTTCGATGACCATCGGTACAGACGCGAATCAGAATTTACAATGAGCGGCGGATATGAAGCAGTAGTGGATTTGTTGAGTGAAGAAAATGGAATCGATATCATATCATGCGCAACAGATACGATTGCAGCAGGAGCAATCGAGGCATTGATCGCACAGAGTAAAAAGGCGGTTCCGGAATCGGTTCAGAATTCTGGTGCAAGGATGCTACACATTTTGGAACAGTCTGGTATCTGTGTCACAGGATTTGGTGATAATCAGATGTTAAGGGCTGTGACAGGCGGTATTCCAACGGTTCATTTTGGGTATAAAACGAGTGGAATCAAGGGGGCAGAGCTCTTGCTTGAACAGATTGAAGAGAAAAATCCGGTGCCGGTGCATATGAAGCTGGGATTCCAGATCGTGAATAGATTTGAATGAATGTAACTAAGAGTATAGTGCAAGTTAAACAAAACAGAAGAATCAGAATTAGTAAAAATGCCATCTTTACAAATGGCATTTTTTTATTTAATATAAAATCATAAGATGTGAAAACGATTACATATAAAACATAGAAGGAAGGGAGAGTAATCATGGATTACAGGAAAACAGCCCAGGAGATTCTGGGATATGTAGGTGGAAGTAAGAATATTGTATCCGCAGCGCACTGCGCAACGCGTCTTCGTCTTGTTATCGCAGATAATAGTAAGGCAGATAAAGAGGCAATAGAGAATGTGGATGGAGTAAAGGGAGTATTTGAGGCATCTGGACAGCTTCAGATTATTCTTGGAACAGGAACAGTGAATAAGGTGTTTGATGAATTTATCGCGATCGCAGGTATTACAGCAAGCACAAAAGCTGAGGCAAAGGAAGCAGCGGCAGAGAAGCAGAACTGGTTTATGAAGGCCATCAAGCTGTTAGGTGATATTTTTGTACCGATCATTCCGGCCATCGTAGCAAGTGGTTTCCTGATGGGAATCATGAATGCGCTGGATTTCATGAATGCAAATGGATTTTTAGCAATTGATACAAGCAGTTCTATTTATGTGTTTGCGAATCTGTTCAGTAATATCGCTTATACATTTCTGCAGATTCTGATTGCATTTTCAGCTGCGAAAGCATTTGGTGCAAACCAGTATCTTGGAGCTGTTATCGGTATGATCATGATTCATCCGTCACTGCAGAATGCATATACAGTTGCAACAGAAGGTGTACAGCAGACACAGAGCGTATTCTTCGGACTGTATCACATCGACATGGTTGGATACCAGGGACATGTAATCCCGGTTATTATTGCAGTATGGATCCTTTCTGTATTAGAGAAGAAGCTGCACAAGGTAGTTCCGGCAGCACTTGACCTGTTTGTAACACCACTTGTCAGCGTATTCGTGACAGGATATCTTACACTTTCTATCGTAGGACCGATCTTCGTATGGGGTGAGAATGCGATCCTTGGAGCAATCCAGTGGATGCTGACACTTCCGCTCGGACTTGGAAGTCTGATCATGGGAGGTTTGTATGCACCGACAGTAGTAACAGGTATTCATCAGATGTACACAGCCATTGATATTGGTCAGCTGGCAAAATACGGAGTAACTTACTGGCTTCCACTTGCAAGTGCAGCGAATGTAGCACAGGGTGCAGCAGCATTGGCAGTTGGCGTTAAGTCAAAAGATCAGAAGATTAAATCCCTTGCACTTCCGTCATCACTTAGTGCATTTATGGGAATCACAGAGCCGGCAATCTTTGGTGTAAACTTAAGATTCTTCAAACCATTTATCGCAGGATGTATTGGTGGAGGATGCGGAGCATTGTATGCATCACTTGTACATCTCGGAGCAAAAGGAACTGGAGTAACAGGTATCTTCGGTATCCTGCTTTGCCTGAATCAGCCGCTTCAGTACATTATCGAGATGGCAATTTCAGTAGGAGTAGCATTTGTGATCTCCTTCATGATTTACAAAGATAAAGAGCCGGTAGTTAAGACAGCCGCAACAGAGACAACAGTTGAGAAAACAGAAGAGACAGAGAATGTAGTAGAAGCAGAAAATGTTTCAGCAGAAGAAATTACAAGCCCGGTAAACGGAAATGTTGTTGCGACAGCAGAAGTAGCAGATGAGACATTTGCATCAGAGATGCTTGGAACAACTGTTGCAGTTGAGCCAACAGATGGAAAGATTGTAGCACCATGTGACGGTGAAGTAATGAATATCTTCGATACAGGGCATGCAGTATGCATCGCAACGGAAGCAGGAGCAGAGCTTCTGATCCACATTGGAATTGATACAGTTTCCATGGATGGAAAAGGATTTGTAAAGAAAGTAGCAGATGGAGCAAAAGTTCGCAAGGGCGATGTGCTGATCGAAGCAGATCTGGATGCTATTAAAGCAGCAGGACATCCGGCAACTACGATGATGATACTGACGAATGCAGATGATTTCAGCAAAGTAGAGAAGACAGCAGCGGGAACAGTTACAACAGCTGATCTCGCAATGAAGATTGAGAAATAAATTGAACAGTGATTAAAAAGATACAGCCGTTTTATTCAAAGAAGAATTCTTGCAGAATAGAACGGCTGTAAATGGAAAAAGGGAGACAAGAGCATGAATGCATTAACAAGGGATCTGATCAAACTGGTAGATATGACGGAAGAGATGATGAAAGAAAAAGAGCAGAAAGAAGGCACAGCTTATCGTGAAAAGCTGCATCTGATGCCTCCTGTTGGCTGGCTCAACGATCCGAATGGATTGTGCCAGTTGAATGGGATCTATCATGCATTTTTTCAGTATTCTCCATTTAATGCCGAAGGCGGCGTGAAGATGTGGGGGCACTATACAAGCGAAGATATGATCGACTGGGAATACCAGGGAGTAAAATTATATCCGGATCAGCCATTTGACTGTCATGGTGTATACTCCGGATCAGCATTTATCGAAGATGACAAAATGTATGTTTACTATACAGGCAATGTAAAGCTAGAAGACGGAGATTTTGACTATATTAACACAGGACGCGAGTCAAATACGGTTCTTGTTGTCAGTGAGGATGGAAAGACATTTGGATCAAAAAAAGAACTGATGAGAAATGTGGATTACCCGTCAGATCTGACTTGCCATGTGCGCGATCCAAAGGTGTGGAAAGACGGAGATATTTACTACATGATTCAGGGTGCACGTACAAAAGAAGATGTCGGACAGGCATTGATCTTCGAGTCAAAAGATAAGATTAACTGGAAGTTCAGAAGCCGTGTGGAATCAGAGAAACCGTTTGGTTATATGTGGGAATGCCCGGATTACTTTGAAGTAGATGGGACAAAAATTCTTTCTGCTTCTGTGCAGGGACTTGAAGGCGGAGTATGGGATGACAGAAATGTTTATCAGTCAGGATATTTCATGGTTGATGGAAATATTTTAGATGATTATAAACTTTCAGAATACATGCTTTGGGATTACGGATTTGATTTCTATGCACCGCAGAGTTTTGAGACTGAAGATGGAAGAAGGGTTCACATCAGCTGGATGGGAATGCCGGATTGTGAAGAATATACTAATCTGACGATCGCAGAAGGGTGGCAGCATTGTTTCACTTTCCCGAGAGAAGTGTTTGTGGAAGACGGCAAAGTTTGTCAGAGACCTGTCAGAGAATTACAGAAGAGGAAAACTTTTGTGGATAAGTCTACAGGAATGTTGAAAAAAGATGGATATAAAGTCTATGATGTGAATATCTCGGGCATTCAGAACAATGAATTCAGGACAGTGATTGATGAAGAATTGATTCTTGAGTACAAAAATGGAAGATTCGAGATGCATTTCACAAGTCAGGATAAAAATTCTGTATCTGCAGGAAGAGGAATGCGTTATGTTGATGTAGATAAAATTTCAAGTGTTGAAATTCTTGTGGATAAATCCTCTGTGGAAGTATTTGTAAATAATGGAGAGTATGTATTCACCACACGGTTCTATCCACAGAAAGACAGTCTTGCGGTAGAGGCTGCGGGAGCAGAGATCATGATGGAAGAGATTCGAAAGAAAATAGCCTCTGGACTATTGAAAAAAACTTTCAGTAGAATTATAATAACAATAGTCACAGATTCCCCACAGATGAAAGGTCTGTGGGGATTTTTGCGTTATGAATTCAAACAATCGGAGGATTTCCTTTATGATAAATTTCAAGAAATACGGAAAGCGCTGTCTGTCTCTTTTTCTGGCGGCATCTATGATATTAATGCCGGCAGTACAGACATTTGCTGAGGAAGAAACGGCGGCAGCCACAACAGATTCAACTCAGACAGCGGGAGAAGACAGGGAGACACAGCGTCAGAACTGTTATGCGATCGCACCGGATTCAAACAGTGTGGAGAACTGGCCACAGGGACCGGCAACTTATGCGGATTCTGCAATCGTTATGGATATGAACAGTGGGGCGGTTTTATATAGCAAGCAGATTGAAAAGAAGCATTATCCGGCGAGTATTACAAAACTTCTGACAACATTGGTTGCGTTGGACAATGCAGAGCTTACAGATACGGTAGAATTTTCCCAGGACAGTATCTCCTTTCTGGAATATGGCGATGCCCATATCGGCATGACACCGGGGGAGCAGATCAGTATGGAAGATGCGCTCTATGCCGTTCTTCTGGCATCAGCAAATGAGGTCTCTTATGCAGTAGCTGAGAGTGTTGGCAAGAAGATGGGTGGGGGTTATGACACATTTATTCAGGCGATGAATGATGAGTCAGAAAAACTTGGATGTACAGGTTCACACTGGACGAATGCGAACGGACTTCATGATGAACAACATTATACAACGGCGCATGATATGGCAAGAATTGGTGCAGCAGTTTATCAGAAGGAAGCGTTCCGGACAATTTCCCAATCGTTAAGCCATACGATTCCGGCAACGAATCTGGTGAATGAAGAACGTACTTTTCAGCAGAAGCACAAGATGCTCTGGCCACAGAATGATAATTACTATGAATACTGCAAGGGCGGTAAGACCGGCTACACAGATCAGGCAAGAACAACGCTTGTGACAATGGCAGATAACGGAGATATGCAGCTTGTTGCGGTTGTACTTTATGATTTTGGAAATGATGCTTATATAGATACTCGTGCCATGTTTGATTATGCTTACAGTAATTTTTCAAAAATATCTTTGAAGGATCAGAAGCTTCCGGAAGGTGTGAAGTCTTATGAAGACGAAGATGCTTATATCGTACTTCCGAAGAGTGCACAATTTTCTGATGTGAAAGCAGAAGTGAAGGAAGACAGCAACAAGGATGGATCCGGAACAGTAACATTTACTTATAAAGGGCAGGAAGTAGGCAGTGTGAAAGCTGCGATAGAAAAAACAGAGGAAAGCAGTGCAGCTGTTTTGGGAAAAAAGAAAGATAAGACAACTTCAACTGTCGTAACCGGGATTTCAAAGTTTATGAAAATTGTGATCGGAGTTGTAATTGCAGTTGTGATTTTATTGATTATCATTGTTGTACTTGCGAATTACCGGAAGCAGATAAGACGTCGCAGAAGAAAAAAAGGAAAAAGAAGAAATGCAAAGAGTGGTAATGTGAAAAGAAAGAAGAAACGCCGCAGATAAGAAAACAGAAATTTGCGAAAGAACGCTGAAAACAACGTTTTTTCGCACTTTTTTTATCATAATAAACCTTGACTAGAGCCAAGAATCTCTTTATAATAAGCCGTGTGTAGAAGTTCACAGGTAAAGCGATGACGGAGACAGTAGGATTTATCCGAACGTTACAGCGAGCCGGAGATGGTGGGAGTCCGGTGCAAGTAAGAGATTTTTGAAGATCACTCCAGAGCAGCAGTTCCTGAAACAGATGCAGAAAAGAGGTTTCTGCAGAAAGAGAGAGTAAGGACTGACGCGTGTCCGGCGTTAAAGGATACCATATGCAGGTCAGAAATCAGGCCTAAGTATGATGTAACAGGTGGTTTAACGAGAGAAGTTCAGGCTTTCGTCCTATTACAGGACGGAAGCCTTTCTTTTTTTAAGAATCATAAAATAAACTCAGGAAAGGATAAGAACATGTATAAGAAAGTTTTAACTGACATGAACTTTGTCAGCCGTGAAAAAGAAGTTGAAAAGTTCTGGGATGATAATGAAATCTTCCAGAAAAGTATGGATGAAAAAGAAGGATGTCCGGATTATATTTTCTATGACGGACCTCCGACAGCAAATGGTAAACCGCATATCGGACACGTTTTAACTCGTGTTATTAAGGATATGATCCCGAGATACCGTACAATGAAAGGATATATGGTTCCAAGAAAGGCCGGATGGGATACACATGGTCTTCCGGTAGAGCTTGAAGTTGAGAAGCTTCTTGGTCTTGATGGAAAAGATCAGATTGAGAAATATGGTCTTGAACCATTTATCAAGAAATGTAAAGAGAGTGTATGGAAATACAAAGGAATGTGGGAGAATTTCTCCGGTACAGTTGGATTCTGGGCTGACATGGAGCACCCATATGTAACTTATGATAACAACTTTATTGAGTCTGAATGGTGGGCTCTGAAGCAGATCTGGGATAAGGGACTCCTTTACAAAGGATTTAAGATCGTTCCTTACTGCCCGCGTTGTGGAACACCGCTTTCCGCACAGGAAGTTGCACAGGGATACAAGGATGTTAAGGAGCGTTCAGCAATCGTTCGTTTTAAAGTAAAAGATGAAGATGCATATATTCTTGCATGGACAACAACACCTTGGACACTTCCATCCAACCTTGCACTTTGTGTAAATCCGAAAGAAGATTACGCAAAGGTTAAGGCAGCAGACGGACATGTATATTATATGGCTTGCGCACTGCTTGATACAGTTCTTGGAAGACTTGCAGAAGAAGGCAAAGATGCTTATGAAATTCTTGAGACTTATAAGGGAACTGATCTGGAAGGAAAAGAGTATGAGCCGCTGTATCAGTGTGCAGCAGACGAGGCTGCAAAACAGCGCAAGAAAGCATTCTATGTTGTATGTGATGAATATGTAACTCTTACAGATGGTACAGGAGTTGTTCACATCGCACCTGCATTTGGTGAAGATGATGCGAATGTAGGAAGAAAATA
>OCPQ01001081.1_pt1 | contig 12918 bp, 9 predicted proteins | sample 1538251 | NCBI WGS metagenome assembly OCPQ01 (sample SAMEA2580249, study PRJEB22360) | human gut metagenome | biome: human gut; feature: human-associated habitat; material: faeces | place: Denmark | collected 2008/2010 | reverse complement strand
CCAGTCTCCATCCTTCATCTTTAGCTGCCAATTATATTATGTATCATTTCCAGCTGACTGCGAAGTGCTTCTACATCGATCTGCCCCGGTGCAGAAGGGATTCCCGCAGTTGCGAATGAGATACAATTTCCGTACATTTCTCCGGTCGTTCTTGTGGATACGCCAAGCTCACCCATCGAAATAACGATCAATGGTGTCTGATTTCCAGATTCCTGAAGCTCCTTTGCAGCCTGCATCATATCAACAACCTGCGAGCCATCTTCCGGCATCATTGCAATCTTTGCAATATCTGTTCCGGTATTGATCATATCTTTAAACCGGTTTACGATCTGCTCCATCGGTAGCGTAGTCTTAAAATCATGATTCGATACAATAACCTTTACGCCATGTGCATGTGCTGTCTCGATCACTTCCGTCACGAATGGAATATCATAGAAATATTCTACATCGATCAGATCCGCATATCCGCTTTTGATCACATGCAGAAGCATTTCCCGGTACTGATCCGGTGTAATATCATGACTGCCGCCTTCACTTCTGGTACGAAATGTGAAAATGATCGGGAACTCAGATAACTTATCCTGAATCTTTTCCAGCGTCTTTGTTAATATATCCATATCCAGACAGTCCTCAAAGCAGTCTGCCCGGAATTCTACCAGATCTGTCTTAGATCTTTTGATCGTACGGATCTGCGCATCTACATCATAGTCTGTCGGTGCAACCATCGGTACGCAGATCTTAGTTGCGCCCTCACCGATCCTTACCCTTTTCACTTCTACTACATTCATATTATCTGTGCTCCCGGAATTCTTTTCTCCTGCTATTTCTGTATATCAATGACCTGATCATTTACAAGCTCATCTGCTATGGCTGTTATATCTGCCTTTACTTCTTCGCCTTCTCCGTCTGCCCATACATTGACATTTACAACCAGGTAATCCTTGTCGTTGACAGGATAGAAGTAATAATAATCACGGGTATTTGTTCCGTAAACTTCTGAATTTATTACATAGCAGTCCAGCGTCTGGCCATTTGCACCTGTAACCTGCTCCATCTTCTCATCAACTACTTTGCCATCTTCTCCAAGATAATCAAAATATGCTTTAAAGTTCTCGCATTCTTTTTCTTTATCACAATCCGGTGTCAGTGTGTAGTATACATTGTACTTATCATTGTAAATATCAACTTCAGAATCATCTGCATATCCACGGTCATAGCCGGACGGATCCTTGATCGCGATCGTATAGCTGTCGCCTGACATCTTGATGCCGGAATAGTCCTGATCATCAATATCAGCACTGTCTACGACCATCTCAGAATCATCCTCAATGTCTGAGATATCTCCAAGATCAATATCAGAAGATGTCAGATCTCCAAGACTGATATCATCCTTTATATCTGCTGATGAACCAAGTGCCTTTTTCCATGCAGATACGATCTTTTCCAGATTGTCTGTGTTCATATTATTCTGCATGTAATCATCTGTCATTTCTGTATAATCGATCACATTCTTGGAAGAATCCGGTGCCTTAATCTCAGCACCAAGATCACCTAATTTAATCTCACCGCTCAGATCTGCATATACGGTAGAATCACCGTTTGTTACCTTCAGGGAATCTATAGCAACTGTATAGGACTTTCCTTTGTTGATGTCCTTCAGGCTTCCTGTCAGATCATAAGCAAATACAGGCTGTTCTGCTGCAGAAACTGTCATATGGCTCTCAAATGCATTTGTTGATTTTACAAATGAACTGTTCTGTGTAAGAGTTGCGGTCGTTTCTCCATTTACAACAACTGTCTCTTCCAGCTTCTTTGTATATGAACCCTTGCCATTCTCACTCTTGTCACTGATCGTAACAGATGCAAGTTCTTCTTCATCCTTTGTAACAGAAAGCACTGCATAGATATCATCAGCCGGACTGTCTGTACCCATAAAGTCAACTGCCAGTGAAGCCTCCGCATTAAGTACAGTAAACTTGTAATCCATACCCAGTTTAACAACTTCATTATGCTTTACATATACATTTAATACAAAATCTCTTGAGAACAGCATACCATAATAGGTTGGTACATAATTAAATATCTGTGCAAGATCTGATCTTGTTATGTCAGCAGACTCAAGCTGCTCATCTGTTATAAATTCAGATGCATATGCATTCAGATAATTGCATAATGCAGTAACATATGCCTTTACATCTGCAGTTGGGAGTGTAACTGTATACTGTTTACAGGAAACAGAATCTCCATTGTGGTTCTCTACTGTTACATTTCCGACCTTATCAAAAGAAATTGCTTTCTTAAGCTCTTCATTTGCAGGAGTCATATATTTCTCATACAGCTCTTTCACTTTATTCTGTGTATCTGTATCAAGATCAGATGTGTCAAGTGCATCCATCATAGATGCCAGATCCATTTTAAACACATCATTGTATAATTCCGGCAATTCAAAATAGATCACCCGGTCAACACAATACACACTTGCGGATAATGCCTGATCTGCGATTGAAAGAGTACCATTCAGATTCATATTATATGAATTGTCACTCTGCTTCTCAAATGCACCATTCAGATCCAGATTAGATCCTGCGATACCATCCATCTGATAGATACTATTGACTGTCATATCGACATCAAAATCCATCTTGTCATCACTGAATTCTGAAATACCGGTTGCTTCCTCCACCGGAGATTTATCTACCGTATCAGTAATTGTTTTCTTGATCGAACTCTTGATCACTTCTTCCGGTGTTTTTCTTACAAGGAAGAATACAACAGCAACAATTGCAGCAACTAATACCACTGCGATAAGTGAGATCAATGCGATCTTGCCGCCTTTTTTCTTCTTTGGTGCAGGAACCTGATATGGAACCTGATCTCCATATGCATTCATTTCCGGCTGTACATAACCGCCATTGCCTGCGTCTGCATTATAGTCTGCATAGCCACCCATATTCGGATCCGCATTATAACTGCCATATGCATTTCCATTTGGATCTGCGTTATAACTGCCATATGCATTTCCATTTGGATCTGCGTTGTAACCGCCATATGCATTCCCATTTGGATCTGCGTTGTAATTGGCATATTCCCCATTATTCGGAGCTGCCTGATAACCGTCTGGATTTTCTGGAAATCCCTGATTCATATTATTTTCGTCCATTTGTCTTTCCTTTCATAATAAATATGTTACAGAAATCAGCTTTCTGTTTATATTTGCCTTAAGCCCTGACAAATCTTACATTAGTAGATATCTCCGGATTTGTCAAAGCATTTGCCTGATTTTAATTTACTTTTAATACCTCTATATTCCTTTAATCCTCATCAGACAAGCCAATCTGCCCGATCAGGCTCTTCGGAACATACGCCTCCACGAAAATGCCATCCTCCAGATATTCTTCTGTGATCATTTCGCCATATTTCCGGATAAGCCCCGGTTTTCCCGCTTCCTGATAGGAAAATGTATGGCGGATATAGGTTTTCTGCTCCCGGAGAACTTCTTCGATCACCGACAACAGCTCCGGTATACCTGCTCCGGTTCTTGCCGACATATAAACCATACGATCCGCTCTCAAATCCTTGATCGATGACTGATCGGCATCCTCCGGCAGCTTATCGATCTTGTTAAATACCGTGATCACCGGCCGGCCTTTCTCCTCATCAATATTCAACTGTCTGAGCGTTGTATATACTGTAGCAACATGATCATCCCAGTTCGGATCCGATGCATCCACCACATGAAGGATCACATCACTGTATCTGGCTTCTTCCAGTGTTGACTTGAATGCCTCTACCAGATGATGCGGAAGTTTTCGGATGAATCCGACTGTATCCGTAAATAACACCTGCTGCCCCGCCGGAAGCTCCGCATTCCTTGTTGCAGGATCCAGTGTTGCAAATAGCTTATCTTCCTCCAACACTCCGGCATCCGTCAGTTTGTTCAGCAGAGTGGATTTTCCTGCATTCGTATATCCTACGATGCTGATAACCGGGATTCCGGTCCGGCTTCTCTGCTTTCGCTGCTCCGTCCGTCGGTTTTCCACCTGCCGCAGATCCGCTTTCAGCTTGGATATACGGTCTCTGATCACTCTTCGGTCGATCTCCAGCTTTTTCTCACCAGGTCCTCTGGTTCCGATTCCACCACCCAGACGTGACAGGGAATCCCTCATTCCGACCAGTCTGGTCGCACGGAACTTCAACTGTGCAAGCTCGACCTGCAGCTTGCCTTCATAACTGCCTGCATGTGCCGCAAATATATCAAGGATGACCATTGTACGATCCATAACCTTGATCTCCAATGCATCCTGCAGATTCATCAACTGTGCCGGCGACAGCTCATCGTCACACACCACTCCGGTCGCATCATACATTGCGATCATGCTCCGAAGCTCTTCTACCTTTCCTCTTCCAAGATACAGGTCACTGGCTGCCCGGTCCCTGCTCTGGATCAGACGTCCAACCGACTGTGCTCCTGCTGTCTTTAACAGCTCCTCCAGTTCGTCCAGCGACTTTTCTGTTTCAGAAACCTCCACACCATCCATCGCTGCAGCAAACAGGATAACCCGTTCCTCTGTTTCCGCCAGAACCTCGTAGCCGGATTTCTGTTCATTTTCTGACTTAATCTCCAATTATGCTTCTCTCCTTTATATCAGGATATCTTCAACTATTGTTTATTCCAGTTCGATCCATATTGTATAACTTTCGGATCGGTTGCCTGCCGCATCTTCTGCGTAACAGGATATCTCATAGCTTCCCGGTATATCCTCCACCCTGGAAAGATCTATAACAAGCTCTGCATCCTCTGTTGTATCCTTCTCTGGTGTCCATCTGTATTGGATGATCTGTTTCTCATTGTCATAAGCAGTAATATTTCTGGCGATCAGGTCTGCCAGTTCTTCTTTATCTCCATGATATCCGGCCAGATATAACCGGTCTGGCAGCATCGTAATAACCGGAGCTTCTGTATCAACAACCCGGATAAATATATCCCGCTCTATTTTCTTTCCATTGTCATAGAAAGAATACGCTAACTTATATTCCCCCGGTATCTGATTATCCACTGTACCATCTACCATAAGCCGGTCTGTTACATTCTGTCTGTCCGATGAAAATGCCATGACCCCTGTTCTGCTGTCAAATGGTTCACCAATCTTGATCGTATGATCCTCTGCGCCATAGATCGCTGCCGTTCCTTCATACGGGCTGTCATCTGCCGTATCTGTCGGATCCCATCCGGTTTCAGACACATCTGCAAATGTATATGGCTGCTGCGGTCTGCCAAGCGGTCCCGGATAGTCACTGTTAAACAGATAAACCTGTGTTCCCGGCAGACAGTTCTCATAGATCCACTTGACATCTGCCACACATAACCGGATACAGCCAAGGGATGCACCCTCACCAAGCTTGTTATATTCCCATGTTTCCAGCTTATCATGTTTATTTTCTGTATATGGCACAGAATGGAAATAAATTCCTCCATGGATCTGATATGCATATTGTCCATATACATTTCCCTGCAGGAACGCCCATTCCAGACGCTTCTCTGTCGTCGTAAACAATCCGACCGGTGTTGTATCATCCAATGAGATCGAGCACCGCATTGCTCTTACCGGCACTGTATAATGTCCCTCATCATCCAGACTGTATACCGTTACGATATTCAGTGTCCGGTTGATCCTGATCGCATAAGGCATCCCGTTATCATCCAGCCGCAGACCGTTATATTCCTGTTTCTGCGGAAGCTCTGCAACTTCAAGGATCTCTGCCTCTCTTGTCAGATGAAGTACCTCCTGCAAGGTCTCTGTTTCCTGCCCGGTTCCATCCTCCGGTGTTGCCTCTTTATATATGGATATCTTTCTTCTGCTTGTTTCTCCTGCTCTTGTAACAGCCATCACTCCGATACCCACCAGTACCAGAATGTAGACTGCAAAAAATAAAAATCCTTTTTTCTTCATATGTGACCAGACCTTCCAGTTATTTTATTCTAGCATATAACTATTTTATCAAATCTAAATTTATCTTACATATCCGGTTACCCGGTTTTGCTGCGCATTCATTTTCCTGTATCAGAAATCATTTTCTTCCACAAACCGTCATTTTCACTAAATTACCTAGATCATTTTCTCCATACCTTTTTGCCGTATAAGCTATTTACACTTTTACAAAAATGTATAATTCTATAAAGCAGAAAGGAGGATGCAGCAATTTTAAATGCTGCCGTTTATATATATGAAAGATTTAACCGAAGGAAAACCAATAAAAGTAATCTGGCTCTACGCTCTTCCAATGATCCTGGGTCAGATCGCACAGCAGCTTTATAACTTCTGTGACTCCGCTATCGTCGGAAACTGTATCAATCCGGAAGCACTTGCCGCAGTTGGAGCGACCAGTGTTATTTCCAACACCCTGATCGGCTTCTTAAACAGTGCCACTCTGGGTCTGTCCATACCGATTGCCCGATATTTTGGTGCGCAGGATAAGAAAAATATGAGAAAATGCATCGGTGTTTCTGCCATTCTCACACTTGTCTCCGCCATTGTACTTACCATCGTAGGATTACTGTTTATCTATGACCTTTTGGTGCTTCTTGATACACCTGAGAAAATTATACATATGGCTGACAACTACGTCAAATATATTTTAGCCGGACTGATCTTCTCCGCTGTTTATAATTTTGGCGCAAATCTGCTGCGTGCTGTCGGTGACAGCAAAACACCGCTTATCTTCCTGAGCATATCCGTTGTATTAAATATCGGTCTGGATCTGCTGTTCATTCAGGTCTTCCAGTCAGGCGTTGCTGGTGCTGCCATCGCAACTGTCATCTCGCAGGCAGTCGCAGGAATTGCATGTTTTATCTATATATTTACAAAGTGTCGTTTTCTGATTCCGGAAAAAGACGAATTCCATGTTGCCCGTGCAGATTTTAATGATCTGGTACAGTCCGCTCTGGCTATGGGCTTCATGAGCTGCATCGTTAATTTCGGTACTGTCACCTTACAGAGTTCGATCAATAAATTAGGAACAAATATCATTACCGCACATACGGCTGCCAGAAAGATCTTCGACATTCTGGATGTCGTTCTCTATATCATCGGAAATGCAGTTACAACATTTGTCAGCCAGAATCTGGGTGCAAAGCGGATCGACCGTGTAAAAACAGGTGTCCGTGCCGGCATCATTATCAATACGATCGCAACCACGATCATCATTCTGATCGGATTCCCTGCTTCCCCGCTTCTGATCCGGCTGATCGCAGGAACAAATGACCCGGCAGTCATCGATCCGGCAGTTATGTATATAAGGATCAGCGTCTGCTGCTTCTATGTCCTTGGACCTTTATTTGTTCTCCGCTGTGCAATGCAGGGTATGGGAAGAAAGATCGTACCGGTTCTTTCCAGTACCATGGAAATGGTAGGAAAAATCCTTGCTGTTCTGTTCCTTGCTCCTGCACTTGGCTATCTCGGTGTTGCGATCACAGAACCGATCATCTGGGCAGCCTGCACGCTCATGCTTACGATCATGTACCTGTCCAATCCTCCGGAGAAAATGTTTGCTTCTATTTCAAGATCTTCTTCAGCATATGAACACGATTAAATGGGAATGAGAAATAATATCCGTCTGCAAAATCATCTGTCATCGCCATGAATTCTCTGGCGATCTGGACACCACAGGCTTCTCCTTCTTCCCGGCTCATATCTTCCCGGTATCGTTCTATGACCGTATCCGGTATCTCAATACCGGTCATTTCATTTTTCATAAATACCGCATTTTTACGGCTGACAAGGGGCATCAATCCAACCAGGATCGTTGCCCCGGTTTCTTTTTTCATCTGCCTTATAACATCTGCCTGCTCGGCTGAAAAGATCGGCTGTGTCATAAAGAAAGTCGCTCCCGCTTCCATTTTTCTTCTGATCCGTTCTGTTTCTGCCTTGGTATTCATCCGGTTGTGATTGATCGCCCCGCCATAGGTAACCGGATGGCCGGTAAATGTATCACTGTTCATCTCCTGAACAATCTTCATCATTCCAACCGAATCAAAGTTAAATACACTCTTTGTTGTCTGACGGAACAGTATCGGAACCGGATCCCCTGTCAGCAGAAGGAAGTTCGTGATATGGTTCAGGCTCGCGCCAAGGATCGTAGAACGGATTGCAATCGCATTCTTATCCCGACAGCAGATATGCGGCATTACACATAATCCGGTCTCCAGCCTGATCTTCTCTGCCATCAATACGGAATCCGCTCTGGTTCTTCCGGATGGGGAATCCGGGAAAGTTACAACATCGACCTCTGCATTTTTTAATATATGCGCCGCATCTAATAGCTTTTCATCATTTGCATTCAATGGTGGCACCAGTTCAACTGCGATCAGTTTGTGGGCAGGCTCTTTCACACGGCGTTCCATAAATCCATATGCCGGATGCTCAGGGACAGTAATCTTCTCTGCCTCTGTTTCTGTTTTCCTAACCGGATGATCGGCTGATATGCCTGCTGCGATCCTTCGGATATACTCCGGTGTTGTACCGCAGCAGCCGCCAAAGATACCGACATCAAGAGCTGCGATCTCTTCCATCTTCTCAGTAAAATATTCTGCATTATCTGTGAATGTCAGACGATTGTTCAGATACTTCGGGTATCCGGAATTTGGAAACACCGACAGAAATGTCGTATCGTCCGGTGCGATCTTCCGGATCAGCTTCTCCATATGTCCGGGACCGACACCACAGTTTAAACCGGTACCATCAATATACGGGCAGGCATTTGCCTCTGCAATCAGACGTTTTGCAGACAGCCCTGTATTGCTGTAACCAAACTGATTCACGCTGAAATGTACCAGGATCGTACAGTCATGGTTTTCTTTCAGATATGTAACCGCCGGAAGGATCGTTTCGAGCTCCGGGAAGGTCTCAAATAACATGATATCGATTCCTTGACTGAGCAATGTTTCTCCAATCGCAATATATTCCTGTGTCAGCCGGTCAGAATGCAGCATACCTTCGACAGGGATCGGTCCGATATCACCTGCAAGATAAATTTCCCGATCCACTTTGCCTGCTGCCATTTTTGCACACATAACCGCTGCACGGATATTCTCTTTCACTTTTTCCATATCAGCAGAAAGACTCTTTGTATTTGATGCAAATGTATTCGTCCGGACAAACTGTGCGCCGGCCTCTATATATTCTGTATGGATCCCGATAACACGCTCCGGCGCTTTTATATTAGCAAGCTCCGGAAGATTGGAAAGTCCTGCACCATTTTCAGCCCTGCTCCCATCCCCATATAACGATATATAATAAGTACCAAACGCTCCATCTGCAATGATACGTTTTGTCTGTATGTATTCCTTTAATTTCATAAAAATCTGCTTATCTCCTTGTTCGTTTCAAAATCCGACTTGCACAACATTATAAATCAAAAAATGATCTGCATGCAAGTCTGTCATTTCTGACTATCCTGCATACAGATCATTTCATTTAATCAGAACATTATGATACCTTTATCATCTGCTCTTTTTCTGCAACGTACTTCATCATCCGAAGCACATAGGATGGCATCTTTCTTTTTCCTGCCTCCCAATCCTGCACGGTACGATATGGAATCCCATAATAGTCACAGAACTTTTTACGGTTCATTCCCATACTGTCTCGAAGTTTCCGGACTTCATTTCCATATACTTCTCTCTCATCCATTCTTGTTTCCTCCTTAACCCATTTGTATTCGTCCCCAAAACCAATACAGCATCAGTTTACAAAAATACCGGTCAATTTGCAATAGTCCCTACAAAAATGTCCCGTTTTCTGTCTTATTTTACCGTTTTTTAATCGTTTCAGGAATATATTGAACCCAGACTCCCTTATCAGAGTCAGATCAACTGTCTGTTTTTTGCTTCCAGTACTGCACCAGCTTTATCTTTTACACCTAACTTTTTATACGCCTGTGCCATATGATATTTTACATTTGCTTCCGTCATATCGAGCTGCTCTGCAACCTGTATTCTGGAATATCCTTCTGCCAGAAGTTTAATGATACGGATACCGGTTTCATTTAACCGGACCTCAGCCTTTCCTGCTTTGAGATACCCCGGATACGACTTTGCAACATTCTCCGTTTCCTTCATTACCTGTCTGTAATACTGGCGGTGTGTTTTCACCAGTTCTGCATCCTCCTCTGCCTTACCTTCGTCATCCGGAAATGCCTGTAGCAATGGATATATAGCCGCTCCTTCTCTGGATATCACCCTTACAAAATGGTACTCTTCCGCTTCTGCAAGACCTTTCTGAAGAACCACTTTCCAGTCATCATTTCCCATCCGGTACAAAGTAACCGCCATCAACAGATTACATTCTATCCGGATATAAGTACGCTTCATGACATCTGCATAATATTGCAGCTTTACTAGCAGATTATATGCCTGATCATATTTTCCACGCTGGATATATACCCGCACCTTCGTTATATATAAGAAACGCTCATAGATCGAAAATTCCACATTTTCATCTGCCGTCTGTTCCATCCATCGGTTCACTTCTGACCACTCGCCCTTGTACAATGCACACCGGATCAGAAATGCCTGTATATTCGGAAGTAGCTTTTCTGCACCTTCCTTTTCTGCTTTTTCATAAAAGCTGCGCAGAATCTCTTCTGCCTCCTGAACTTTTCCATTTATGATATGCAGCCATGCCAGGATTCCATCTGCTACAAAGCACTGCTCGATCTTGCCGCCTGCTTCTGCCTGCATCCGTCCTTTATTTGCAAGGACAGCAACCTCGTAATTGTCTTCGCCTTTTTCAAAAAAGCTCTCTGCCAATGCCAGATTGACCAACCCTTTGCCGTATTTGCCAAGGACAAATTCCACAAGCTTACCTATCTTGCCTGCCAGTTCGCGGTCTTTTTTGCTCCATTCACAGAAATCCTTGCCGCCGTTCATCATTGATGGCTGGTTGGATGTAACTGATAATTCTCCAAGCGTTGCCTGCCGGTCAAATACCAGCCGGTATGCCTGCTTCATAATATTGACCATATCCACAGAACCTCTGTGCGGCAATCCGATCTCCAGATACAACAGATTATTTTTTGCGATTCTCCGGCTACTGCCCTGATGACTGTCTGCATATGCCTGCAGTTCCTGATACCACCGTTCACTTTCTTCCGGATTCAGCAATAGCGATTGCAGCATACTCATGCCACACATAAGCTCCGGACTTTTTTTCACGCTCTCTTCCGGCAGTGCGAGATAATATTGCTTCAATTCATAAAAATATGCGCTGTTTGGTGATTTTCTTGCATTGTCGATCAGGATAGAAAGCATTCGTTCTGTTGAACCTGCTTTCTCATACATTGTAAGTGCCTGCATTGGATCACCAGCTAACTGATAGAACAGTCCGGCATTTTCATATACATTTTTTATCTGTTCCTTTGTGTACTTTCTGTGCATCCTGCGCTGCATGGATAACCGCATATGATCTCGAAGCTTATAGATTTTTTCTCCGTTTGCTCCCATCTGTTCATCTAAGAAATTACCCATCCATCTTGCATGTTCGATCAGATTTTCTGCATCATTTGTTCCTGTGATCATCTCTGCCAGACGAACCGTAAATGTATCCACGATCGATATCTTCATCAAGAATTCCTGCATACGGATATCCCACTTGTCGTATACATGAAATTCCAGATAATTCCACATCTGCTCTATTACTTTTCTGGAATATTCATCATACTCTGAATCAGTCAGTCCATTTGTATATCCCAGTTCATAATACATGGACATTGCCACGCACAATGCAAATGCCATACCTCCGGTTTCGCGTGACAGACGCTGCTTCTGGGCTTCTGTTAAAACCATCTGTGTCTGTTCCACATATTTTAATATAGCCTGCATGTCCATAATAAGCATGGTTTCATCTATGATATAGAAGCCTTCCCGAAACCGGATCGTGGTAAGCCACGGCGGAACCGGGCATCGTCCTGACAAGATCACCCAGACATCTTCCCTCACGATCAACCGGAAAATAGCATCCTGGATTGCATCATCTTCTTCCCAGATCAACTCATGCAGATCATCGATCACTATGATCTTCCGCACCGCTCCTTCCGGAATCTGAAGTTCCTCCGGTGTTATCGTTCCTGCATGAAGCATTTTGTATTTTCTCTTTCCCAGATAGCGAGTGATCAGGGTGCTTTTTCCTGTTCCACTGACTCCATATATGTACGCGGTTACATTCTCATCATCTGCTGTCTTTAATAACCGCCACGCTTTTTTCGGTTTGATATAACAGTCTTTTTCTATTGATCTAGTTCCGTTCATAACCGCTGTCCTTTCGTTTGTTCCTTCTTCTCCGTGAATAACTACGATTTCTCCGTTCTTCGAACTCCCGAAATCGCCTCAGGCATTCGCATTCCGGACTTTCGTCCTTCTTGCTCATGTCTGTTTGCCCGGCAAATAATTACACAGCTTCGCCTGCTAGCAGGCATGCTGTCATTTGCATATTTCTTCTCCGTGAATATCTGCGATTTCTCCGTTCTTCGAACTCCCGAAATCGCCTCAGGCATTCGCATTCCGGACTTTCGTCCTTCTTGCTCATGTCTGTTTGCCCGGCAAATAATTACACAGCTTCGCCTGCTAGCAGGCATGCTGTGTAATTGCTTGCCGGGGTTATTCACTCATTATATCACTTGTTTTAGTACACTGTACACTGGACAAACGGCTAGTGTTGCACGCTTTTTTATAATTTTAAATTCTTTCTAACAAAACACTTGCTTTTTTCAGGAGAAATATTTATACTAATACAGGTGTTGGGAACCATACATTTGAGTATGGATTTTCTTTCGGCGCGTGGCTCAGCTTGGTAGAGCGCTTCGTTCGGGACGAAGAGGTCGCAGGTTCAAATCCTGTCGCGCCGATTTTTTTGTGCTCTTTTT
>OCPQ01001074.1_pt1 | contig 13027 bp, 10 predicted proteins | sample 1538251 | NCBI WGS metagenome assembly OCPQ01 (sample SAMEA2580249, study PRJEB22360) | human gut metagenome | biome: human gut; feature: human-associated habitat; material: faeces | place: Denmark | collected 2008/2010 | reverse complement strand
GGTATGTTACTTTCAGCAGTAAACAATCTTAAGGATTCAGAGGATGAAGAACTTCATCTTCTTATGGTTGATAACCACATTCCAGCAGGTGCAAAGCTGTACTAAAAACGAGATGTACCTTATTGGTGGAAATTTGTAAAATTACAAAAATACGCCAATTTTACGCCAAACGATGCAGAATTATGATGGTCAATTTAAACTAAATGGACAGGAATATTTTTATAGAGCAAAGGATGACAGTGGAAGTTCAAAAATTACAAGGGATAATAATGAAGAACCTCATAAAGGTGAGTAATTCACGAATTGTAAATGTGATGGTGAAAAAAGTAATAGAAAAAGTTTGGCAAACAGTAAGTTGCTTGGCTTGAAAATAGTGATTTCGAATTGACATTATCACTTTGGTCATAAATGCATAGTTTATATATAAAACGGAGACGTAGAAAACAAGGTACAATCAGTTGTTGTATTGTGTCGATGGTAGGCGTATAATAGTTTAATAGATGTAGAACATTACTTAAAAGTACGATTAATGAATGATTTGAGTGATAATCCGAAAGAAGACGGGTATAATATAGTAAGGCTATTTCTGCAGTACCATCCAAATGCAGAGGCGGATATTCAGAGTAAAGCAGATAAATACTCATTTTGTTCGGATTTGGCAGAGAAGCATTTGGATGAGTATAAAGAGCCGAAGAAATTAGCTGTATGGAATATTGTTGAATTGTTCTCTTTTGGAAATTTTATGGAATTGTACGAATTGTATTACCAAATGTATCCATCATTCAACTATTCTGATTATTTAAAATCTATCAAGTTTATAAGAAATGCGGCAGCACATAATAATTGTATTCTAAGTACGCTAAGGAAACCTAATAGTCTTAAAAAGTTCAGTAAAACAAAAAAGCTGGCAAATATACTCGGAAAGATACCTGAATTTCGGGAGTTGGATAACAGGGATGCTATGATGAAAAATCCGGTTATTCATGACTTTGTAACATTACTTTTTGTGTATAACGATGTTATGAAGGTATCGGCAACAAAAAAAGCCAGAAATAGAAAAATGGAAGAAATTTGTCATCTATTTTGTGATGAGGATGGAAGAATAAAAAGGTTCACTAGAGAATATTGTGTGTGTTCTGGTGAGCCTTTTTAGTATTTTACCATAATTATTAGTATTTTGAGTAATTGCATATGTTTACTGTAGGGGTAGCCGTGCTAGGCTATTTCCAAGCCGGAAGGCTCTGATTTTCCAGATAATGATTTTGGAGAGTCAGGGCCTTTCTTCGTGCTGAAAAGCACGGCTACGGGTGCCTGCTGTCAACATATGAGAGAACTTTTGGTCAAGTTGGCCAAAGAAATCGCATAGACACAGGAGCTGTGGTATACTGTGTCTATGCGAATTTATAACAGTCTTAGGACAATGTATTGGAGGTAATGCAATGGAATTTGAACTGCTTGCAGATAGTATTAAGCAAATAAATGATAAAGCAAGTTCAGCAGCAAAAAGTGCTGTAAATCAGCTGTAAATCAGCTCATGACATTGCGCAATTGGGCGATTGGTTATTATATAGTTGAATACGAACAAGATGGCAGCGACAGAGCAGAATATGGTTCTCATCTTTTGAAAAATCTGGAAAAGCAAATTGATCAAAAAGGAATGAATTATACGCTTTTTAAGGCTTGTAGACAGTTTTATAAAGTATATCCTCAAATTGGTTCGACAGTGTCGAGCGAATTTAAATTACCAGATTTTGGAAAAAGTTCGACAGTGTCGAACGAATTTGTAACAGATCCAGATGTTTTAGTTAATAACTTGTCTTTTTCACATATTCGAGAAATTATGGTATTAAATGATGCGTTTGAACGATTTTTTTGCGAAACAGAGTGTATGAAATGCAACTGGAATGTAAGAAAACTCCGCAGACAGATAAAAACTAACCTTTATGTAAGAGCTGGTATCATAAAATACACATAACGATTCAGAACCCCATCTTGATTCCGCTTACGCTGCATCTCGATGTTGCTTCTCGCTATATGAAATTCCACAAAAATAGCTCATTCATGTAACCATGATTCGCAATTTTTCTTCCATTTCGCATGGCTCTGAATCGTCAAAAACTCGCAAATAATTTGAAAGCAGGGAGTTCTTTCATGAACATTACTTCAAAATACCGCTCTCTTTCGATTCAGGCACGGGCGGCAGCGGTAGCCAACGTAGTGCTGAACTTTATTTTTATCCGTATTTTCGGTTATGTTGCAGCCGGTTACACGACGCTGGCATGCTATATTCTGTATTCGGTTGGACACTATGTGGTGAGCAAACGGATTCTGGTGGCAGAAGGCATTGAGGAAAACCTGATGGATGCCGGATTTCTGCTGGCATGTTCCGCATTTCTGATTGGAGTAAGCGTAATCTGCAATCTGCTGTTCCCATACAGGATCCTGCGGTATGCGATTCTGTTCGCAAGTGCAGGCCTGGTGTTCTGGAAACGGGAACTGTTGATGAATACGATGGCAGACATCCGCAAAAAGTAAATCAAAAGAAGAAAGAAAAGGAAAATTTACATGAGTACCAGTATTTCAATAAAAGAATTAAAAGAACTCGATCCGTCGAGCTATCAGATCGTGGATATCCGCGACGCAGTAGAGATTTCCCACGGAGCCATTCCGGGGGCGCTTGCGATGAAGACAGAAGAAATTGAGACCAGCGATGCGATTGATCGGACGAAAAAGATGATCATCTGCTGCAGCCGTGGCCGGTTCAGTGTGGCAGCCGCAGAAGAAGCAGGACAGGAAAAAGAAGTTCATTCATGTACAGAAAAATAGAAGAAACGCCGGAGCGGGAGAAAATGCTGATCCGGTTAAAAGAGCTCCGTCTGAAACGAGGCTACTAGATGTTACAGGCGGCGCGGAAGATTTTCAGCCATCTGGACACCTACAACCGGTATGAGAAAGGCATTCGTGAGATCCCGTTGGACTCGCTGATGCTGCTGGCAAAGACGTACGACTGCAGTCTCGATTACCTCGCAGGTATTTCCGACCAGCCGCGAAAATATGGAAAATAATGCCAGAAACCGTACCGCTTCTGAAAAAATACGGTTACAGGCAGCCTGAAAGAGAAAAGAGGCTGTCGCACGAATAGCAAATTTCGGCATCCCCAGTAATAATTGAAAGGATCCCAGCATCATATCGAGCGATTCATCCGGTATAAGATCCCCTTTTCACTCAGGATATTTTCATAGGATTCTTGACGCTTCTCTAAGAAACTTTTGGAGATGTACAGACGTTTATTCCCTTTAGCACGGGAACATCGTTCTTTATACGGACAGCCTGTAGGTACTCTTGGTTCAGTAGGGTGACCGCCTCCTGTATTTTCAGAAACATATTTTCTTCCCATTCGTTCCAAGCGACGTACCATCTGATAAAACAGGGCTTCGCAGGTGTCTGCCAAAAATCCAGTACGGAACCTTGCAATCGTGCTGTGATTCGGTGCTTTCTGACCAGCAAGCAGCTACATAAAGTTAATATCACGTTTACAAGCGGTTTCAATCTTTCTGCAAGAATAAATATTTTGGGAATAAGCATAGGTCAGGATCTTGAACATGGTCTTTGGGTCCACTGCCGGATTTCTGCCTTTGGTAGAGTACGCCTGATACAGTAAACTGTAATCTAAATCCTCCAATTCGTGGCTCAGCAGTCGGACAGAATCATCATCAGGAACCAGACCTTCCAAATTTAATGGCAAAACCAGTTGATAAGGCTCGCCGAATTCGGTATAATTTTTATGGTATTTTATGTATTTGGTCATACTTAATTATACCATGGATTGCGGGCTCTTCGGAGTCCGTTTTCTGCTTTTGGACATAAAAATGGAGCTATTGCTCCATAGATGATTACTCATCTATTTTGCAACAGCCCACTTGACTTCTCTTAATTGTGCACATCACCTGAAGCATCTGATTGCAAAATTTCTACAGAATGGATTGCATGAGTAAGATATGCATCCGGTGCAATACAGGATTCAAACTCCCAAACGGTATCGTAAAAGGCCGAAAAAATTCGATTCAAACTAATTTTGTTCGGAATACAGATATTGTAATACGGTGTATTTCTCCTAAAACGCAAATAAGAAAACTCATCTGCAAAAAACAGTGTCGGTCTTGGGATATGCTGGTAATCAGACAGCAAACCATTCGGCAAAATCTTAATCTGAAGCGCATTTGAAATTTCATGCAGATGTTTCATATGCTTAAAAAAATGAAGACGCTGTTCCGGCGAAAGCTGAATTCGATAACCATAGAAATCCAATTCGCCAGTAACTGTAAAATCTGTAAATGCAGAAGCATAAATCAGTGCTCTTATCGGTGTAACAGCAAGTATCTGCGATACCAGAGAATGCATTTTTTGAAGTACAGGTCTGTATGTCTTTCCTATAAAAGAGCCATACTTATCAAGCAGCTCATTATGTAAATCAGTTGGGAGAAAATGTTCTGTAAAATGTCCAAGCAGACAAGAAGAATTCCGGGCAAACAGTGAATGCTCATATTCGTAAGTACGAATCATTTCAGGAATAGATGTCCGTCGAATAAGCAATGTTTCTTTGCTGCAAAGTAATTTTAATTTGTAATAAAGTTCCGTTGAAAGAGACGAATCTTCAATTGTTGTAACAGCAAGACAATGGTTCTGATCAACTAACATACCTGAAAGCGAATAAATATCTTTAATCGCAAAAACCATTTTTTTCTGTGCCTGTGTTCCGCAATAAAGATTAAAATCAATATTCGAAAGATTTGAAAGCAAATTCATCAGGAAACCAGCCGTATAAACCGGATTATCTGAAGACGATTCCAAATCAATCATTAAAGAAAAATGAACTCCTGGAAGCACAAGTCCTCTGTCATTGTGCATGCTGTTAAATTCAGCAATTAAAAGCTGATAATTCGTGTCTACATTCAGAATATCTACCATAGCATAAATATTTAGCGACTGTACTTTACGGAGTGATGGATGTTTCATTTTAAAGATAAACTGATCCAGTGTAAGTTCCGGATAATATGAAATTTTAGTAGCCACTTTAGAACCAGTTGTTACCTGAAGTTCTTTTACATATGTATATTCAGATTCGAGATGATCGTAAATCGCTTTCTGAAGATTCGAAACGTCAGAAATTTGATATTCTTCTAAAAAAGTGTCCCGGTTATCATCAGTCAGAGCCTCAACAATACACTGGCTGATATTCTGCAAAATAATTTCGTGATTTTTTTCTGTTGGAAGTGATTTTCCACTAATCCATTTGCTTATATAAGATTCATCATACTGCACAGCTTTGGCAAGTACATAATTTTTTAAATTGGCCATAGATGTCAGATGCTCTAACAGAACACTGAATCTGTTTTTTTCTTTCATAATAATCAAAAGCCCCTCTCTTCTATTATAATTTTAGTGTACTGCATACAAAATAAGAAAACAAGAACATTTATACAAAAAATTTCCTATTGAATGAAATCCTGAAAAAAATGAATTAGTTGATTTGTTTGATTCAATATGCCAAATTCACCACTTCTATTGAAAAGGAAAAATATCCATGATAGAATACGAATCGTCATTATAAAACAAATAAATAATCGGAAAAGGAAGTAAATAATTATGGAAAATACAGGAGCAACATTAACTGGAAAAGCGAGCGTTGATAAACCATGGTTACAGTTTTATCCAGAAGCACTGCGCAACGTTGAAGTGCCAACAATAACTGTTGAAACGTTTTTAAGAGCAAAAAATCCAGACGAAAATAAAATTGCATTTGAATATTACGGAAACAAAATTACATGGAAAGAATTCTGGGGAGAAGTTGATAAAGCAGCAAAATCTTTAAAGATACTTGGATTTGGTGAAGGAAACAGAATTCCTGTATTTCTGCAAAGTGTTCCGGCACATTTTATCCTTCTGATCGCAGCAGAAAGAATCGGAGCTGCAATTATCTGCAGAGATGACATTCCAGAAGAATTATGTTTTGCAATCAGAAAATCAAAATCAGAGACAGCATTTGTCATGGATTATACATCAAAGTCAGATGAAGATCTGTTCCGTGCAACGACACCAATGAAGCGTGTAATTAAGGTTTCTCCATATGATTATGCAGATAGAAAATCTGTCCCGGACTATGTTGAAAAAGAAATTGCATCCAGATATACCGGTGCGATAGAGACAACAGAAGGAGATCTTACATGGGACGAGTTCCTGGCACTTGGGAAAGATTATACAGAAGACTATATGGCACAAGAAGATGTGAACAGACCAGTATTTGGCGCATATACAAGCGGATCCACAGGAATCTCTAAATTAGTTATTCATTCTTCTTCTAATATAGTAGCAACTGCATTCCAGATGTCCATCTTTATTCCGCCGTCAGATGTACCGGAAAAATGGTGGCTGCCAATCTTACCACCTGCACTGATTGCAGTAACTGTATCAATGGCAATCTTCCCATTGTCAGCAGGACTGATTATGGTACTTGATCCATTCTGTCCGCTGGAAGATATTGATATCGCATTTATGGAGCAGAAGCCAAACTTCTGGGCACTGATTCCAATGTTCTGTGAAATGCTTATGAAGAGTGACAGAATTCCGGAAGATTACGATATGTCTCATCTAAGAAGTATCGGAACCGGAGCTGAAGCAATGAACGAAAGGAAAACACAAGAAGTAGAAGCATTCTTCCATAAGCATAATGTTAAAGCAACTTTAAGTGCCGGATATGGTCAGAGTGAAGGATGTTCAAACTTTACACTTCCAAATCCGATGTTCCCGCTGGTAGACGGATGCGTTGGAATGCCAATGCCGGCAACAACTATGGCAGTATTCTCAGAGGATCTGGAAGAACTGAATTATGGAGAAATCGGAGAATTATGTATGACGGGTCCTGCTATGATGCTCCACTATGCGGGATGGAGAGGTGATGAACTTACTGAAAGAACACTGATCAATCATCCAGATGGGAACTGCTGGTTACATACGGGAGATAAAGCTTACATCAATGAACACGGAATTGTATACATTCTTGGACGTGGAACAACAAAGCGTTTCGGTGGCGGAGAACTTTACATGATGAGAATGGAGACAAAAGCAGTACGTGTAGCTGGTGTAGAAGATGGATTCTTCTGCTTTGTACCAGATCAGGATCATGAAGGATATTTCCTTCCATATTTCTTTGTAATCCTTGATGAAACAAAGAGTCTAGATGAAGTAAAAGCAGGTCTTGCAGATGCACTGGAAGAATATGAATATCCGGTAGACATCCGCGTAATCAAGGAAAGACCGTATTTCCACTTCAAGACAAACAGAAAAGAACTCACAGCAGCAATTCTTGAGGAACTGAACTAAAAAAGACTCCTCTGTCGCATCAATATGTAAATTCTATATAAATAAGTAAGAAAAAACTTGATGATTCCCCGTATTTTAACAAATCATAAGATACGGGGGAATTTCTTTATTACGTTTATACATGCCAGAAACCTGAAAACCAGACTTTTCGATGTGTTTTTGTGCTAAAAAACGTCAGTATGTCTTGAACAAAACAGTTAGCTGTGATATATTAAAGTAAATACCTAATTACTATATTATATGCAAAAATATATGCAAAATACGAATTACAGTAGCATATAATAGAGGGTGGAGTATAAATAAAATACAATGGAAATGAGGTGGGGGCAAACAAAAAACATAATATGAATTATCTAATACAAACACGAAAGGAAGTGTAGACATTATGAAAAAGAGAAGTAAAATGCTTTTGAGTTTATTCCTCTCTGCTATGATGGTATTCAGTGTAGTGCCTTCAACAGTTCTTGCAGAGACTGCACCTGAAGAAACACCAGCAGTGCAGGAAAATCCTACAGAAGCCGTGCAGGATAACACCAATATAAATGAGGCAGAAGATCCAGCAACAGAAGATTCTGTGACAGAAGATGATGCAACAGAAGCAACTACTGATTCTTCAAACACAGATAATGATGCTGTGGCCCAGACAGATACTGATGAAAATAAAGTAACTATTTCAGGTATTACAATACAGACACCAGTCATCCAGTTCGAGGGTGCCAATGCAGCTGTTGCAGAACAGTTGACAAAGGACGTGGAGATTGATGAAGAAGATCCTGCAATCCAGAGCCTGCGTGAAGCATTGGGGAATCTCGAAATGGTTGGCGGAGAAGCCGGCACAGAATCCAATGAATCTAATATCAGCACAGCAGACCTGTATGAAGCAGATGAACAGGCTGAAACCAAGAAGCTGACAGAAGACCAGATTAATACAGTTGTTGGTATGTATCAGCAGTATCTGAATCAGTGGTCAGCCAATGCTAATGTACTCGGTGTTCAGAATCCATTCTTTCTGGATTTCAACGATGATACAGATGGTCTTGGTATCCTTGGTCAGATGCTTGCCTTAGACGGCAAATCTGTTCAGGATGTCAGAGATGGCAAGGTGAGCTACGATGACCTGACAGGTATGATCTTTACTTTCACATATGGTGATAAGTTAGGTATTAAGTATTATGGTCCAGATGTAACAAATGCAAGAGATGAAGCTCTTGCTGCAGTTACAGCATCAGGTGCACAGACAAAGGCACAGAAGCTGCTTGTTCTGAATGACTGGCTGGCCCATAACAATACATTTGATATGTCCTACATCATGAACTCCGGTAAGAAATCAGATGATGACAAGCCGATGATCGCAAAGGATCCTCAGAAGCAGAAGCATGAGGATGAAGTTTACGATGAGATCTATAAGGTTTACGAACCACAGATCAAACAGAATTTCCATGATCAGATTTATGCAGGCATTAAGCAGGAGTTGCTTGTAAAATTTTATAAAAACGCTATTGCTCAGACTTTGGTGAAGGCTGGACAGTCTGAGGAAGATGCGAATGCATATGTAGAAGCTAATAAAGAAGCTATCGAGAAGGATCCGGAAGCATTTGTGAAAGAAAACCTTCCAGACGCAGCAGAACCATTGAAGCAGGAAGCAGATAAATTTATCAAAAATGCTGAAGAAAAAGGCGTTGAGGTTTCTGAAGGCGTTACGATGACTGTTGAGCAGCTTACTCAGCAGCAGTTAGATAGCGATGATCCGGCATTGGATATGGACGGTGATGGAACGAAGGAAACAAGCTTTAAGCAGGCGATTCCAATCTATGCGAAGCAGGCTGCAACCGGTATGACAACTGGTGTCATCAACTATTGGGAAGGTACTCAGTTTGGTGCATTCGGTATGGGTACATCTGTATGTCTGGGTTACTCCAGAGCTTTTTCATATCTTGTGCAGTGCCTGGATAAAGATATTTATCTTAAAGATCCAAGTAAAGGTTATGACAGCAAGAAAACTGTTACAGCAGATGATGGTACAACTTCAGAAGTATGTGATAACTGGAAGATAGCCAAAGAACTGTACTATGGTTCAGATGGTAAGACACTGGATATCAATGCAGGCTACACAGTTGACCTTGTAAGAATTTCCTTCCAGTCCAACGTTACAATGTATGGCGAAGAACAGGAAGACTTCGGTTCCGACCATTACTGGAATGCAGTCAAGGTGGATGGTCAGTGGTACTATGTAGACCCTTGTTATACAGATGTCTACACAGAAGTTATGAGTCGTGACCGTGTCGAGACAGATGGTGATATGAACCATGTCTTCTTCCTGTTCAGCGATACAGATGCAAGAAAATTGTATCAGGGTAACTTTAGTGTTTTAAGATCACTTTATCAGAATGAAGCAACAGATACAACATATGAAAAAGCATGGATGGCTCGTGCAGCAAGTAATGTTTACTATGCAGATGGTTATGCTTACTATATGTATGATTCGACAGACCTGTTTGACAGAGTAAGCAGCACAAGCATGAATCAGAGCCAGAAGGCTGCAGAGTACAAGATTGTTCGTCATAAACTGACAAATAAGGATACAGGCGATGGCGACAGCGATTATGAAACACTAATCAACTTCACAGACAAGAAAAACGACGATGATGACGATACATTTGTAAGCGTTCTGAACAAAGACGGTAAGATGGAGAAGAATGATCTTCTGACCAAACTGTATGCACAGTTTGTGGATGAACAGAGCATTTACCCATCCATCGGTCTGACAGCAGCACTGTATACAGATGGTAAGATTTACTTCAACGTATCCAACGATATCGTTTCCTACAATCCTGCAGACGGTGCAGTAGCCGTTGTGAAGGAATATAACACAGTATCTGCAAAACGTGATAATACAAAGTTGTTTGGCGGTATGGCGTTTACAACAACAGATGAAAAGAGTGCAGATTTCACTGTCACAAATCATCCAATCGCAGGTCTGACTGTGAAGGGTGACGAACTGGTTGTTTCAATCGGTACAAACTTCGCGTTCATTTCAGGTAAGAGCAAACTGCTTGACCATTCCAGCTACGGTTATGAATTCGAAGAGACAGATTACAATCCGACTTATACAAACTACAAGAAGTATCAGCAGTTCATGGGCAGTCAGAGCAATGATAATGACGAGTTCATGTGGTCTGCAAACTTTGTTGATACAGTTGATTTGAAGACTTTGACAGGTGATTCTCATAACTATAAGACAGTTTCTGTACCTGCAACATGCGGACGCAACGCATTTACAGAAGAACGTTGTTCTGACTGCGGCCTGATTAAAGACGGTACACGTGTTGAAGAAGAAGGTACAGCACACGAGCATCATTACATCAAGTTCCATGAAACATATTATACAAAAGATGATAATGGCAATTGGAATGAAGCAGACAACTATGTTTGCCCAGAGTGCGGTGCTTGTATTACAGAACCTGTTAAGTCCAAATATGAACAGGCTAATTCTACATACGAGAAAAGAAAAGCTATCTGGGATGAAGCTCAGAAGAACGCAGCAGAAGGACATGCTTACACAGCAACAGATGCTGAGTGGAGCGATGATCACACAAGCGTTACATTCCAGAATCTGAAATGTGAAACTTGTGCAAATCAGATCAATAAACTGGATTGTCTCCTTGAATCAGATGAAAATGCAACAAACAAAGCTAACAGAGATTCTATTGAGAAAGCTCTTGCAGAAAAAGTAACTGCAACGGCTAAACTTGTTAGTCACACTGGTACATGTGATCAGGGTGTAACATCTACTTACAAAGCAACAGGTAAGACAGCTGATGGTTACAGATATACTGCATCTGATAAGAAGACATCTGACGCAGGTCAGCACCAGTACACAGGTACATGGGCATGGGAACCAGTAAAAGATGACAACGGCAATGTAACTGGATATACAGCATCTGTAACAGGTGTTAAGTGTTCTGTATGTGATGATGAACCTAAAGCAGAGCAGATTACAGTTGCTGATGCAGTTAAAGATACAGAGAAATCTGTAGCTGCAACATGTACAGAAAAAGGTAAAGATGTCTATACAGCAACAGCAACAGTAAAGGATGCTGAAGGTAAGACAGAAATTGGTACATTAACAGATACATATGAAGTTGAATTGGCAGCCCTTGAACATAAGTATGGTGAGCCAACATGGAACTGGACAAAGGGTGAGAACAACACTTACACAGCAACAGCAACATTTACATGTGCAAATGATGAGAAACATGTAGAAACAGTTGATGCAAAAGTAACTGAGAAATCTGATGGCGCAACATGTACAGAGGCAGGTAAGATTACTTACACAGCTACAGTTACATTTGAAGGCAAAGATTACAAAGGTACTAAGACAGAAGAAGTAGCTGCTCTCGGTCATGACTACAAAGTCTCAGAAAAAGACGGATGGAAATGGACAGCTGATAAAGAAAAAGGATATACAGCTGTTGCAACATTCGTATGCAGCCGTTGTAAAGATTCTCATGACGTAACTGCAGATGTTGTTAAAGAAGACAAGAACAGTCAGATCATCTACACAGCAACTGCTAAATACACAGATGAAACTGGTAAGGAATTTACAGCTACAGCTACAAAGAGTACAAAAATGTCCGTATCTTACAAAGTTCACCGTCAGGATTATGACTGGGAAAAAGACTGGAAGAAAGACGGACAAACGTCTGGTACAGTTGGTGAAGCAAAAAGATTAGAGGCTATCGAGATCAAGTTACCAGGTGGTGTTTCTGGATCTATCGAATATCGTACACATATTCAGGACATCGGTTGGGAAAAGAACTGGAGTAAAGACGGAGAAAAATCCGGTACAGAAGGACAGTGTAAACGTCTGGAAGCAATCCAGATCAGACTGACTGGTGAAGTTGCAGAGAATTATGACGTATACTACAGCGTACATGCCGAGAACTTCGGATGGCTCGGATGGGCTAAGAATGGCGAAGAAGCAGGAACAGCTGGTTACGGATACCGTCTTGAAGCAATCAGGATTCAGCTGGTTACCAAAGGGGACAAAGCACCAGAACTTATTGGTACTATCAAAGAAGCTATGAAAGCAAGACTGGTCGGATACCAGACACATGTACAGGACTATGGTACACAGGCATATGTATATGACGGTGCTATGGCAGGTACAGAAGGCGAGTGCAAACGTATGGAATCTATCCGTATGAAACTCCCGTCTTCAATGAACAGCTCAATCCAGTACAGATCTCACGTTCAGAATATTGGATGGGAGAAGAAATGGGCATCTAACGGATCATTATCCGGAACAACTGGACAGTGTAAACGTCTGGAAGCAATTCAGATCAAACTGTCTGGTGATGTAGCAGAGAACTATGATGTATACTACAGAGTTCATGCTCAGGATTATGGATGGCTTGCATGGGCTAAGAATGGAGAATCTTCAGGAACAGAAGGATACGCAAAACGTCTCGAGGCAATTGAGGTTCGTCTGGTTCCAAAGGGAACAACTCCAAACCTTCCAGCATCAGCAAATGAAAAAGCCTTCATCAAAAAATAATAACAAAGCTTAACTTGCAAGGGGCTGTCGGGAAATGAACCGCTCCCCGTCAAGTAGACAATTGAAAAAATATAAATTTTTCCTGCCAGT
>OCPQ01001044.1_pt1 | contig 13432 bp, 7 predicted proteins | sample 1538251 | NCBI WGS metagenome assembly OCPQ01 (sample SAMEA2580249, study PRJEB22360) | human gut metagenome | biome: human gut; feature: human-associated habitat; material: faeces | place: Denmark | collected 2008/2010 | reverse complement strand
GGAACGTGACGGGCGTACTGCGGCCCCCCCCGGTCACAGGTCGCCGCGGCCGCCGGCTACACCGGCCCGCAGCCGTCCTTCGGCGGACAGCCTGGCGCCGGCACCGGAGCGCCGACCGCGCCCGCAGCTGGCATCCCGGTTCAGGGCGTTCCCGTTCAGGGCGTTCCCGTTCCCGGTGCTCCGGTTCAGGGGGTTCCCGCTGCCGGCACCGACGCCGCGGCCTTTCAGGCCCAAGGTGGTGCCCCGACTGTCCAAGTTCCCGCCGGCGCTCCTGCCGCTCCTGCCGCTCCTGCAGCTGCACCTGTCGCCCCCGCTCCGGTGGCTGCTCCCGCCGCCCCGGCTGCAGCCAAGGCCATGACCCCGCAGCAGAAGAAGCTGGCCATCATCATCAGCTCCATCGTCGGCGTGCTTGCCCTGCTCGGTATCGCTTACGCAGTGGTCAACTCCACCGTGTTCAGCGCCGATAACACCGCGAAGAGCTACCTGTCGGCCATCGCGTCCGGCGACTATGACAAGGCCAACGGCATCTCCGACCCGCAGGTCGCCAACGGCAAGCGCACGCTGCTCACCAATGCGGCTTCCAAGGGCGACAAGACCACGATCAGCAACCAGCGCATCATCTCCGCCACCGACAACGCGGACGGCTCCCGCACGATGCGGATCTCGTACACGCTGGGCGGCAAGTCCATGACCGACACCCTGACGGTCGCTCCGAACGGATCCAAGTTCCTGATCTTCAAGAACTGGAACATCACGACGCCGCTGGTCAAGGAGATCTCCGTCTACGCGTCACCGGCCATCACCAACTTCACCGTCAACGGTGTCAAGGTCGGCGCGAAGAACGCCACAGCATCCGATTCCGGCACCTACACCTTCAAGGTGTATCCGGGCTCGTACACGGTGGAACCGGTCACGTCGAAGTATCTGACCGCGGATTCGACGACGCTGACCACCTCCTCCGAATCCTCCGCCTCGATCTCTGCCGAGCCGACCGACGCTCTGGCAGACGAGATCAACGCGAAGATCAAGGACAAGCTGGATACCTGCGCCAAGTCCACGGATGCACAGCCTGAAGGCTGCCCGTTCAGCATGTACGGTTCCGATGACGACTACCGCAACATCGCGTGGAACATCACCGAATACCCGACCGTCACCACTGATGACCTCAGCATCGACTCGGGCAGCTTCTACGTGTACGGCGGCGAAGCCAAGGTGGCGTACGAGTACAAGAACTATGACGACTCCTGGGAGCCGACGGACAGTTCCACCAGCTTCAGCATCAGCGGACAGTTCACGCTGGACGGCGACAAGCTGGACATCACGCTGGACGACGACTGATCGGAATGATTTCGCCCGGCACGGGGCACCTGCTGCGCGCACCGTGCCGTAAGTGGAAGAATCCGTGAGCATCGCAACCCGCCGTTCCTCTTGGGACGGCGGGTTCTTGTATATTGGATAAGGTTTGTGTACGGCAACGTATCACCACGGTGAACGGTAACGAAACTATCGACGGAAAGAGCGGAAAAACATGTCGGCGATCCTTGAGGGCACACCCGATAAGCGACTGGCCTTGGTGACGGGCCGCGCATACCCTGAGCTTGCCAATGAAGTGGCTCAATATCTCGGCATCAACGTGCTGCCCACCACCGCATACGACTTCGCCAACGGTGAGATGTATGTGCGGTTCGCGGAGCCGGTTCGAGGCGCCGACGTGTTTGTGCTGCAGTGCCACACCAACCCGATCAACAAGTGGGTGATGGAGCAACTGCTGATGATCGACGCCCTCAAGCGCGCCTCCGCCAAGTCCATCACCGTCGTGGCACCGTTCCTCGGCTACTCCCGTCAGGACAAGAAACATCAGGGCCGCGAGCCGATCACCGCCCGCCTGATGTTCGACCTGTTCCGCACCGCGGGAGCGAATCGTCTGGTCACCGTCGACCTGCATGCCGCGCAGGAGCAGGGCTTCTTCGATGGCCCGGTCGACCATTTGACCGCCATGCCCGTGCTGATCGACTACGTGCGCAGCCACGTGCCTATGGACAAGGCGACGATCGTCTCCCCCGACGCCGGCCGCATCAAGGTTTCCGAGCAGTGGGCCGCCAAGCTGGGCGGGCTCCCGCTCGCGTTCATCCACAAGACTCGCGACATCACGCGCCCGAACCATGCCGAAGCGCATGGCATCATCGGCGACGTGCAGGGGCGCGACTGCGTGGTGGTGGACGACATGATCGACACCGCCGGCACAATCTGCGAGGCCGTGCGCACACTGCGCAACTCCGGCGCCGCCTCGGTGACTCTGGTCGCCACGCATGGTCTGCTGTCTGGCCCGGCCGTGGAGCGCCTGCGCGATTGCGGCGCCCGCGAAATCATCCTGATGGACACTGTGCCAGTGCCGCAGGAGAAGCGCCTGGATAACATGACCGTGCTGTCGGTGGCCGCCGCCATCCGCTCCGTCTTCGAGGAAGGCTCCGTGGCGACACTGCTGGAGGGCCTGCCGGAGGACATGCGCCCGAGAAACATCTACGCCTGAAATATAAAACAAGGGACTACATATCTGCCCCCGCTGGCGGAGGCAGAATGACGCGGTCCTGGCCATCCATAACGGATTGAACACAAAATAGGGAGGCCGCCACAGGGCGACCTCCCTATTTCTATTTACTTATATCACTCGGCGCGCTTGCGGGCGATGAACACCGCGCCAGCGGCGGCGACCAGCATCATGCCGGCCATGCCGATGACGGCGACGTTCGCACCCGTCTTGGAGATGGCGTTGCCGTTGGCATCGGCCTTCTCCAGTGCGGCGATCGCGTCGGCGAGGGCCTTCTGCGCGGCGTCGATGTCAGCCTGGGTGGCGTTGTCATCGGCGAGGACGCTCTGGGCCTTGGCGAGGGCGTCACGCACGGCCTGGGCGGACTTCTTCGTGTAACCGCTCAGATCCAGGGCCTTGGCCTGATCGATGGTGGCCTGCAGCTTGCTCTTGTCGGTCGTCTCCGGGGCCGGAGTCGGCTTGGAGGAGGCGGGCTTCAGGGCCTTCATCGCGGCGTTCAGCGCGTTGTACGCGGCATCGACGTCAGCCTTGGTGGCATTCGCATTGTTCAGAACGGCCTTGGCGGCATCCAGAGCCTTCTTGAACGCGGCCCACGAATCCTTGGTGTACGCGGATTCCTTGAGCTTCTCGGCATCGGCGACCAGGCCGGCGAGCTTGGAGGTGTCCACGCGCTCTTCCAGAGCGGCGATGGCGTCCTTCAGGTTCTGGTAGGCGAGAGCCACGTCGTACGCGGTGGCGTTCTCGTCGTCCAGCACCTTCTTGGCGGCGTCGCGCTTGGCGACGAGCACCTTCCAGGTGTCGGCGGTGTAGGTGGCCTCGGTCAGGGCGGAAGCGTCATCGTACAGGTTCTGCAGATCGCACTTGTTGACCTTGACCTCGGTGCTCGGCACGTCGCGAACCGTGGTGACACGCAGCTCGGCAGCGGAGGCGTACTTGTTCACCTCGCCCGCGGACTGTCCCGCGGTTTCGAGAGCGGTGATGCGCACCTTGGTGACGTTCTTGACCGCGTCGAACTTGACCTTCTGCCAGACACCGCTGGTCGTGGTGAACGTGCCATTGGTGACGACGTCCTTGGTGGTGCCGTCGGACAGCGTCAGCGTAATCTTGTACTTCTTGATCTTGCCGTTCGCGTTCGCGCTGCCGCTGCGGGCCATGTAGCGCAGGCCGTCGATGGTCGTCGGCTCGTTCAGGTTGAACTGATACCAGGCGGTACCGGCGGACACTGCGTTGGCGCTCCAGGAGGTGTGCCAGTGGGTGCCGGCATTGCCGTCCTGGGCGAGGCTTGCCGGGCCCTCATTGCCGCCCGACAGTGCCTGCTGGCTGCCCGCCTCGACGGTGTAGGCGTCGGTCGCCACGTCGTACGCATCGTTCGAGTCGTCGCCCGGTGCGTTCTTCATGTACTCGGCCAGCGCCACAGCCTTGTTGTAGGCGGTGGTGTAGTCGGGCTTATCCTTGGCGATGAGCGCCTCGATCTCGGCCACCGTGTTCACGTACGTGGTCCAGACTTCGGCGGAGTAGTCGCCGCTCTTGCCGTTGTAGGTGTCCTTGACTTCCTTGAGCTTGGCCTCGGCGTCGGCCTTGGTGCGCTCGGCGGATGCCACGTGCTCGACCTTCAGGTCATCGAGGACGAAGTCCTTGTACCCACCGAAGGCGGCGGCGGAATCGGACGTGTTCTGCAGGTCGGGAGCGGTGGAGGTCGAGTAGATGCCGAACCAGCTGTCACCGGTGATGGAACCGGTGATCTCGAACTCGGCCGTGCCGTCCTCGCCCAGGGCCTTCTTCAGGTTGGTGAGCTTGACGGTGCTGGCGTTGTACTCGCCGTCACCGGTGGCGATGGCGTAGATGTCGTCGGAGCCGGACTGGTACTTGAACGACACCTTGTAGGTCTCGCCCGGTTCCAGCTTGACGTTCTGCGGGATCGTCTGGTAGATCAGCGTGCCCTTCTGGATCAGGCCGTTGGCCTTGACGGACCACTTGCCGTCGAGCACGTCGTCCATCTTCTTGACATCCCAGCCGGCCTGCGTGAACGGGGCATGCAGCTCGGACAGGTGGATACGGTTGTCCTCGACGCCTTCGGAGCCGGAGACCACGAACGGCCAGATGCCCTGGGCATTGTCCTCGAAGTCGTTGGTGAGCGTCTTCAGGGTGCCGTCAGCGTTGAGCGTCAGGCCCTTGTAACCGTTCTCAAGCACGCGCACGTCATCGAAGTACACATGGTCGGTGTTGTCGCATGCGCCGGAGTGCGAGAGCGTCACCTTGACGTCGCCGCTTTCCGGAGCCACGAACCACACGTACATGTTCTGGAAGTAGCTGCTGCCGCCTTCAGTGTTCGAGTACGTGTTGTGGCCGTACGCCTTGATGTAGTTCTTGGCGATCGACTTGCCGGTCTCGTTGGTGGCGAGGACCTTGGTGCCGTTGGTCACGGTGATCTTGGCCGGGGAGTTGGTGCGGTTGTCCACGCCCACGTAGATCGCGTAACGCTTGCCCGCGGTCAGGTCGGTGAGCTTCTGGGAGACCTTCACGTCACCGGTCAGGCGCAGCATGGCGTTGTTGGTGCCTTCGACTTCGGCCTTGCCGGTGCCGGAGACGGCCCAGTTGTCCTTGAGGGTGTTCTGGCCGCCGTTGTACGGCCACGGGCCGCCCGGGTGGTCGTGGGGGGTTTTCGGGCCGCCGTTGAAGCCGGCGTCCACGACGTGCATGCCTTCGCTCCACTTGACGGAGATCTGCTTCTCGGAGCCCTTGGTCACGACGTACGGGGTCTCGGCCTCGGCGGTCAGCGAGATCTTGCCGCCGGAGACGGCGACGGTCTTCTCGTTGGTCTTGCCCTGGTCGGTGAGCTGGTACACCTTGACGGAGGCGAGGTTCTGCCAATCCTTCGGCAGGGTCCACTCGGTGGTGCCGCCCTGGGTATTCCAGTGGTACAGCTTCTCATCGGAGGACTTGACGAGCTTGCCGGTGTTCACGTCCCACAGCCACGGCAGCAGGTAGGACTCAGTGCCCTTGACGGTGTTGCTGTTGCCCGGGGAGACCGCGCCGGACGCCACGGTGATGCCGTTGAGCGTGATGGTGCGGTTGCGGTACGCGCCGTTGTTGGTGTCGTTGGAGCCACGGGACAGGACGACGACGTTGCCGTGGTCGTCCTTCAGCGTGATCTGCTCGTTGCCGTTGTTGACGGAGGCATCCTTCACGGAGGTGGCGTCGAGCGGGCTGTTGACCCAGCGGACGACCTTGAAGTGCTGGATGAACTTGGTGGACACATCGTGCGTGTACAGGTTCCTGATGTACGCGGCGTAGTCGTTGCGTCCCTGCCAGCCTTCGAAGTCCTTCATGCTGTAGCCGCCGAGCAGCGGGGCGTTCGCGGCCTGGCCGTACGACGGGTAGTCGCCGACCCAGCTGTCCTTCTGGTGGTTGCGCAGGAAGCGCATGACCTGAGAATTCTCGCCCTTCATGCCGGAACCACCGTAGGTAAGGTCGGCGGCCCAGTGCTGGAAGGTTGCGTCATACTCGTTGCCGGCGCCCCATTCGGTGGTCATACGCCAGCCGTTCTGGTTGATCATTTGGCTCATCTTGCGGGTTTCCCACGAGTCCTCGGCGCCGGAGGTGTTGTTGCCCCACACGTCGAGGTAGATGAAGTCCATGTTGTCGCCGACCTTGCTCTTGAGGTCAGCGAAGCGGGACTTGCGCATGCCGGAGGCGAGATCGTAGATGCCGTCGATGCCGATGCCCTGATCCAGCCAGTTCCAGCCGTAGCTCAGGCCGCCACTGGAGTTGCGACGCACCATGTCCTCGCTGAAGGCCTTGGCTTCCGGGTACATTTCGGACGCGTTGACGTGCACGCCGAAGCGGGCGCCGTACTCGGTGCCCTTCTCCATCAGGGTGTTCATGTCTGCGGCGCCGCCGGCGCGGGTGTTGATGTCGCCGTAGTCCGGATGGCCGGAGTCGTGGCCTTCGTTGCCGTAGCCCTTGAGCAGCACGGACTGGCCGAGGCCGTCGGTGTTGAGGGCGACCTTCTTGACGTTGTCAAGCGTGGTCAGGAACGGGTTCTGCGCCTGGGAGCCGAAGTTCATGGCGATGCGCCATGCGACCAGCTCAGGCACTTCCTCGGACTTGTATGGGTTGTTCATGATGTCGCGGTATGCGATCGCGCCATCTTCCCAGTTGACCGTGCCGTCCTCGTTCTCGTCGCCGGCGATGGCAACGGCCATCTTCGGCATGTCGGTCTCTTCGACGGTGTAGGTGCGCTTCTTCGTGTCGGTCACGACGCGGTGGTAGTACCACGGCGCAGTGCCCAGACCGAAGGAGGTGGCCTTGCCGACCTTCTGGGTGGAGGTGAGCACGCGGGTGTTCCTCGCACCGCCGGCGACGGTGTTGCCGACGGTGGTGCCGTCGTGCTCGGAGTTGGACCACAGGCCGGCGCTCAGGCCATTGCCCGAGACGAAGCCGTAGGTGTAGTCGTTCGCATTGCCGACCGTGGTGTCGGCGGTGATGTCGAAGTTGGTGTCACCGGGCCTGGCAGTGTCGGACGACATGCGGGCGCCGGTGAACTGGGCACCGTCCTGACCGGAGCGCACGGAGATGAGGCTCTGGTTCGGGAACGCAATCGTCTGGACCGGGTTCTCCTCGGCCTCGGTCTTGGCGTCATCCGCCTTGTTCACGATCTTGGTGACGTTGAGCTTGAGCGTATTGTCGACGACCTTGATCTGCACGGTGACGACCGCGTTGATCTTGTCGCCGCTCTTGACGTTCAGCGTGTACTGGGCCTCGGTCGCGCTGACCTTCTTGAAGGTCACGTCGGAGTCCTTCAGCGTCACGTCGGTGCCGTTAATGGTGATGACGCGCACGTCCTTCGGCTGGCCGTACATGATCTTGCCGTCGAGCTTCTTCATCGTGTAGTCGTACACGGACGGGAAGTTCTTCTTCACGCGCACGTCCATGGCGGCGGTGGAGAGCGTCTCAGTAGCGACTTCGGCCGACTTGTTCAGCGTGATGTTGCCGACTGAGGCATTGCCATCGGCGACGGTGACGGTCTTGGTGGCGTCATCGTAGCCTTCGGCGGACACGGTCAGCGTGTAGTCGCCGGCGGCGAGGCCGGTGAGGGTGAAGGTGCCGTCCGCCGCGGTGGTGGCGGAGTTCTTGCCGGTGACGACTTCGGCGCCGGCGATGGCGGCGCCGCTGGCGTCGACGACCTTGCCGGTCACGTTGTGCTTGGCGACTTCACCCACGGTGAAGTTTTTGAAGTAGACATCAGTGACTTCGCTGGTGCCGGAGTAAGAGCCGGCCTTCATGGCGAGCTTGTCGGTCAGCGCGGTCATCGAGGAGTAATCCACATCGAACGCCTTCTGTCCGTCAATAGTCAGCGTGGCAACCTTGGCGGCAGTCCAGGAGACGTTGACGGTGATTTCAGCGTTCGCGGCAGGGGCAGCGACACGTGTGCCGTTGTACCAATCGCCATTGCCTCCGACATACTTCTGCCAGAACCAGCCCCCCTTGTCATAGCCCAGGAACAGGGCGTTGCCCGGATCCTTGTAGCCGAGGTAGAAGCCGAAACGGTTCGCGGAACCAGCCTGCGGGGACTTGACCTTGATGGAGAACTCTCCAGCCCGAGTCAGGTCAATCGTCTTGCCGCTAATGGCGACAGCCGGATAGCCACTGCTGCTGGTGGCATTGCCGTTGGCGGAGGTGGACTTGAAATGAGTCCATCCTGCATAATCGCCAGTGCCGGCTGCAAGAATTTCGCCGCCTTTGGCGGTGTTGCGGTCAATCGTCCAGCCGTTCACGGCAGCATCGTCCGCGACGGTGGCGACATCGTTGGCGTTCGCGTCATTGGAGCTAGCCGCTGAACGGAGCGCGAGAGTCTGCAAATCACTTGCAGAAAGCGGCGCGGCGGACGCTGTGCTGACCACCCCCAGTGGGGCGACAGCGAGCGCAACCGCAAGGGCCACTGAAACCACTCGTTTTCTCATATTTCCTTACCTTCATCATGGAGCACTAAGGCTTAACCTTGAACGGATACGCATACGGAAGCCCGACACGCGCGTCTCAGTTTTCTATGATAGCACTCTTAACAAAATACAAGAACGTGTGTTGTTAACATTATTATTTTCCAAGGAAAATAGAAATTTTCGCCATATATCAATGGGTATGCATGAAAAGACCTGCGCAAATCCCCTCAAAGAACAGCGATTTTTCCCGTCGCGACAACACTGTCTCGCGGAAGTCTTCCGCTATTTGTTAACTTACCTTACTTATTGGAGCGCTGGAAGAGCCAACTGGCCGATGCGATGCTCACCGAAGGTGATTTGCGTTCATATGTTCGCGCCGGAACGACGACTCTGCGCACTTACGGACGCAAATGGGTCTGTTTGCGTCCGTAAGTGCGCGCACTTGTCGTTTCGGCGCACACTTACGGACGCTAATGCCCCCCAGTCGCTTCGCGACGGGGGGCATGCACTATATAAAAGGACTATTTGCTATCCGGAACGAACGACTCGAAGATGTGGCGGTCGAAATACTGGTCGCATTCGGCGAGTTCGTCCGCGCTGCGAACCGTCCACGACACCGGTATCGCGCCCATCCAGCGTGCGGCCCGCAGCTGCGGAGAGGGGCCGCCATGCCAGTCGAACGCCACGAAGTCCGGACGGGAGATCCAATCGAACGCCAACAGCCCGGCCAGCCACTCCTTGACCCCGGTACCGGTGAGCGACGCCGGCTCTGCCAACTGGCCGCGGCACACCTCCGGACGGTGCTCCTTGTACCAGTTGACCGCGCCCGGATGGAACGACTCGATCACATACGGGCCGTCATACGCCTGCAGCAGTTGGTCGCCCTTCTCCATCAGCTCGTCCGCCCGCTCGCCCCACGCGGCGTTGTCGGTGAACTTGTACTCCACGATCACCGGTACACGTCCCGCGATCACGCGCAGCACGTCGACGAACAGCGGCACGTGCTGGTAGTAGCCCTGCGGAGCGAACTGTGCGGCGGCCACCGGGTCGGCGACGGGCGCCGCCTCGGCATCCCCCGGCTTCGCGGGCGCGGGGAACAGCGGGATGCGCGACAGCTCCTCATACGTCAGGTCGGCGATCTTGCGCGGATCTCCGGCCACGCGCAACAGGTTATCGTCATGCACGACCACCACGCGGCCGTCCTTGGTGAGCTGCACGTCCAATTCGATGCCGAATCCGGCCTCACAGGCGGCGGCGAACGCAGCCAGCGAATTCTCCGGGGCGATCGAGCCGCTGAAGTCAGCGGTCCCGTATCCCGCGCGCAATGCGCAGCGACGCGCCAGCGCCACATACTCGCCGCTGTGCGCCGCATACTCCGGCGTCAGTCCCGATCCCGCGTCATGCAGGCCACGATGCGCATACCATACGTCCGGAACCGACGGCGCGAAATGACGCTGCTTGTCGCTGAACGAACGCGGCTTGATGGCCCAGACCGCGGCGCCCGCGGCTACGGCTCCGGCAAGCACCAGCTTGCCTCCAACATGTTTTCCCATAGTGTTTCTCCTAACCGTGCCGTCGGTTTCTAGCGCAGCACGCCGTCGATCAGCTTGGTGATCAGCTCGGTATAGCCGATGCCGGTCGCCTCCCATGCCTTCGGATACATGGAGATCGGCGTGAAACCGGGCATCGTGTTGATCTCATTGACCATCACCTCGCCGTCCGGCGTCACGAACGTGTCCACGCGGCTCAGGCCGGCGCCATCCACCGCCTTGAACGCCTTGACCGCGGTCTCGCGCACCTGCTGCAGAGTCTCCTGAGGCAGATTCGCCGGCACCTCCACATGGCTCGCCGACGAATCCATGTACTTGCTGTCGAAGTCGTAGAACTGGTCGTCGCCGCTGTTGCGCTTGTCGAGCACGATCTCGCCCGGCCAGCTGGCCTGCGGCTCACTGCCGGCCTTCGGGCACAGCACCGCGCACTCGATCTCACGCGCGTCGATGCCCTGCTCGATCAGGATTCGCCAATCATGATGGCTCGCCTCGAACACAGCGGCGGCCAGCTCGGCGGCGTCACCGGCATGCTCCACCTTGGTCACGCCGAAGCTCGATCCGGCGCGGGACGGCTTGACGAACAGCGGGTACGCCAGTCCGGCCTCCTCGACCCGAGCGACCAGACCCTCGGCATCAGCGGCGAACCGCGACGCCGCGTCGAAGCCGCGCGCGTCCACGGTGATGCCGGGAGCGACCGGAATGCCGGCGGCGGCCAGCAGCACCTTCGTGTAATGCTTGTCCATGCACGCGGCGGACGCGAGCACGCCGCAACCGACGTACGGCACATCCATCATCTCCAGCAGACCCTGAATCGTGCCGTCCTCGCCATACGGGCCGTGCAGAACCGGCAGCACCGCGTCAACGTGCCCCAGCGAGCTCAGCGTGCCGTCGTCATTGCGGGCGAAGAAGCCATCCTGCCCGAGCACCACGTCCAGCACGACGTCGCGCGAGCCGGGAGTCTTCTCGACGACCGGCAGACCGTCGGCCATATCCCATCCGCGCGGGTCCTCGCCGTCCACGATCCACTGGCCCTGCTTGGTGATGCCCACCGGCACCGGCTCGAACCGGTCGGTGTCAAGCGCGCGCAGCACGCCGGCAGTCGAAATGCAGGAAATCGAATGCTCGTCGGCCTTGCCGCCATACATCACCACAACGCGAATCTTGGCCGTTTCAGCCATGTTTTCCTCCCATGCCATGTTTTGCACATACTGGGTCATAGCCTAATACGTGCGATGGCGCACCGTCCCGTAACAATTCGCCTCTTGCAAAACCCGCCAAACTCAGCAGGGTGGGCACCGGTGATATTAGCTTTGCCGATGGCGCGAACCACCCCGTCTCGCTGCGGGGCATATGCTAACGCCCCCGCTGACGGGGGCTGTCGAGCGCAGCGAGACTGGGGGTGGTTAATGCAGCCTACTCCTCGGTGATCTCGGTGCCGAGTAGTTCGGAGAGCATCTGCTGGCAGGATATGCCTTCGTTCAGCACGCGGCTCATCGCGTAGGCGAGCGGAGTCGGCACGTCGAGCTCGTCGCCGAGCGCGACCACGGCGTCGGTGGTCGGCACGCCCTCGGCGACGCCGTTGCTCACCTTCGTGGCCTCCTCGACGCTCAGGCCCTTGCCCAGATTCGCGCCGAACGTGTAATTGCGGCTCAGGGGCGAGCCGCAGGTGGCGGTCAGATCGCCCACGCCGGCGAGACCGGCGAACGTCTTCGGATCGGCACCTGCGGCCTTGCCAAGCGCGGTCAGCTCCGCCAGTCCACGCGTCTCGATCATCGCGGCGGTGTTCTCGCCGTATCCGGCTCCACGGGCCATGCCGACTGCGAGCGCGACGACGTTCTTCAACGACCCGCACATCTCCAGTCCGATCACGTCGGAAGTGATGAACGCCTTGAAGTAACTGGTCGTGCAGGCGGACGCCACCTTGCGCGCATTGTCCAGATTCTCGCAGGCGACGACCGTGGCCGATCCGAATCCCCGCGCCCGGCGGGCGCGCCCCCCTGACGGTCGGCGATCTCCTTGCTCAGGTTCGGTCCGGAAACCGCGGCGAAACGCTCAGCCGGCAGGTCGAGGGCCTCGCGGACCACTTCATCCATGCGCTTCTTGGTGTTCCGCTCGATGCCCTTCATCAGGCTGACGACGACGGCGGTATCGGGAATCAGGTCCTTGAACTCGGCGAGCGCCACGCGCGCGAACTGGGCGGCGATGGCGACGACGATGATACCGGCGTCCTTGACGGCCTGCGCCCGGTCGCCCGTGGCGGTCCTGTTGTCGGGCAGCTTGGCGACGGACGGCAGACGAACGGCATTGTGGTGCCGGTCGCGGATGCCCTCCACGATTTCGGGCTCGATGGCCCACATCGTCACGTCATTGCCCGCGTCCGCCATCACCTGGCCAAAAGTGGTGCCCCATGCGCCGGCACCCAATACAGTACATTTCATAACCCACTACCCTACTCCAGCCCCGGATACGAGACCTCCATGCGCACGTCGCGCAGGTATGAACGCGCCCGCGCGGCATGGCGCTGCGCGGGCGTCTCGGATGTCCGTCGTGTTCGGGAATCAGTCGGTAACGCGGCTCATCGTACGGTAATCCCAGTAGCCGGAGGGAGCACGCTCGCCGCGGATCTCCGCCATGACCTGCGTCATGCGCACACGTACCCGGCGGGTCAGCTCGTCGGCGAGCTCCACGGGCGGCTCATCGCCCCACGACTCGCTGTCGACCAGCAGATCAGCGTAATCCAGCTGCGCGTCGTAGCACATGACGACGTTCTTGCGCGGCCACGGCCACCAGTGGTTGATGCTCGCCGCACCCCACGTCACCGCACAGAACAGCGGCACCTGGTATCCGAGCCGGCGCGATGCCTCCAATGCGATCACGCCGACGCCGTTCTTCATGCTCATCGGCCATTTCTTCGGGTCGCGGGTCACCGTGCCCTCCGGCCAGACGGTCAGCGGGCGGCCGCTCGTCAGAATCTCGACCGAGGTCTCCTCGATGGCCCGTGCCTTGCCGGACCGGCGCTGAACCGGCTGCATGCCTACAATCTGGAACCACTTGCCGATCAGAGGCCAGTGCGCCATCTCGGCCTTCGCCATGTAGCGCGGGCGACGGCCCATGTGGAACAGCGACGCCATCGGCACGAACACGTCGAACATGGTCACATGCGTGGCCGCGGTGATGAACGGGCCGGTTTCAGGGATGTTGTCAAGCCCCCAGGCGTACGTCCTGCAGCTTGCGCGGAACACGACATCGACGCCCTTGAGCAGCCGTGAGGTGCCCTTGGGGTTCTGCGCGGCGATTTCGGCCTCGTTGATCGTGCGATCCGGGCCGGTCGGCAGGTCGTGCATCGGATCGACGAGCGTGTGCGCCTTGGCGCGCCTGCTCACTTGTGCCTT
>OCPQ01001002.1_pt1 | contig 13921 bp, 9 predicted proteins | sample 1538251 | NCBI WGS metagenome assembly OCPQ01 (sample SAMEA2580249, study PRJEB22360) | human gut metagenome | biome: human gut; feature: human-associated habitat; material: faeces | place: Denmark | collected 2008/2010 | reverse complement strand
GCAGAGTCGCGCGGGAGGGGCAGGGGAGCCGGGGGGGGCGAGCCGCGGCGTCCGCATGGACGTGTTCGCACGGGAGGGAAGCCGCGTGTTCGACATCGAGATGCAGGTCTCCCCCGAGGGCCGGATAGGGCGACGGATGCGCTACTACCAGGCAGCGATCGACGCGACGGAGCTGGGCCCCGGGGAAGATTACGGGCTGCTCCCGGAGAGCTTCGTCGTGTTCTTCTGCGCGACCGACCCCTTCAGGGCGGGCAAGGCTATCTATTCGATCGAGCGAACCTGTCTGGAGCTTCCCGGGCTGGTCGCGGGGGACGACTCGCACTGGCGCGTGTTCAACGCATCGGCTGCCGAGGATGTCGCCGACCCCGACCTGCGCGATTTGCTACACTACGTGGCGACGGGGCGGCCCGAGGGCGCGCTGTCCCGAGAGATAGACTCCCTCGTGGAGGAATACAACCGTGACCGGGAGTGGGTGACCAAGGTGCTGACCTACGAGCAGGATACCGAGATGCGCTGCCGCCGGGCAGAGGCCAGGGGCATCGAGCAGGGCATGGAGCAGGGCATGGACAGGCTGGGAACTCTCGTCGGCCTCCTTCTGGACGCGGGGCGTCTCGACGATGCCAGACGGGTTTCCGAGGATGCTGCCTATCGCGATGAAATGCTCGCGGAGTTCGGGCTGAAAGCGAGCGAGTAGACAACGGGAAAAGCGTCGCGGAGAGTTGCCCTCCGCTGCGAATGCTATCGGCCTGGTATGAAACTATCACCTTAAAATTATTGAAAACGTGCTACTATGTTAAATAAATCATGAGGCATCCGCACCGCTATGGAAGAGCTGCAGCTGTGCAGGTGCCTGAAGGAGCACGCAGGAGCGCTTTCTGGGCGGATGGGAGCATGCTATGCCTATTGTGTCGAAGTTGAAGGTGGTCATGGCCGACCGCGACATCAGCGTCAACGAGCTGTCGGAGAAGGTGGGGCGTTCGGCGGTGAACCTCTCCCACTTGCGCTGCAATCGCTCAAAAGGTATTCGAATCTCGCTGCTGGAGGATTTGTGTCGCGAGCTGCACTGCCAACCGGGCGATTTACTCGTGTACGAGCCGCCCGCTCGCGAGGAGCAGGACTGACCGAGCCGGCGGGTGTCGCCGAGGCGTCTTTCGTCATCTTTCCTTTAAAAAGACACGGGAAAGATGCTTAAGAGCTTGCACGAGCCTTTCGCTCGCTCGCTCGATTGATGGGGGGGCGAGAGGAAGTTTTTCACCTTAGAAGTTGATGAGGGCGCCCAAGGGAACATCGAGGGCATCGGCGATTTCGATATATTTGGCGATGCCCGTGTTGTGCTTGCCGGCCTCGATGCGGGCGATGACGGCTTGGTCGGTGTGCACCATGAGGGCAAGCCTTTGCTGGGAAAGGTTCTGGGCAATGCGATGCGCCCTGATCTGCTGACCAAGCGAGTGAATGCGGGCTTGCACCTTTTCCTGTTCGTCGTTCATGGGGCCAAGAGTACGTTGATGACGAATCAGTCATAGGTCATATATGACATAACTCGGCAATTTCTGAAGAATGGGCGCACGGGAAGAGTGGCTGCCTGGCGTCTGCGCGATATGCGTTTCTGCCCGCAGTGGTCTGCACGGCGGTTTGCGGTTCAGCGGGAGAGGGTTCGGGTAAGCCCCTATGCTCGCGCCTCAGCACTGAGCTAATTCTTTGATCTTGGAAGGCTGACGCTGCGTTGGCGAGGGACTTCGGGTAATATGTATCCGTTTACAAGATCCTGCCGACGAAGGGATGTACTCGATGGCGAACGAATACAAGTACGATCGCGTGCTGCTCAAGCTATCTGGCGAGGCGCTCGCCGGCGATCAGGGGTACGGCATTGACCCGCGAGTGGTCGATGACCTTGCCGAGGAGATCGCCGAGATCGTTCACGATGGCGTGCAGCTGGCTGTGGTTGTCGGCGGGGGCAACATCTTCCGCGGCCTGGCCGGATCGGCCGAGGGCATGGATCGCTCCCAGGCCGATTACATCGGCATGCTGGCCACGGTGATGAATGCGCTCGCTCTGCAGGACGCCTTCGAGCGCCACGGCATCTTCTCCCGCGTGCAGAGCGCCATCAATATGCAGGAAGTGTCCGAGCCCTACATTCGCCGCCGAGCGATCCGCCATTTGGAGAAGGGGCGCGTCGTCATTTTGGCGGCCGGCACGGGCAATCCCTATTTCACGACCGATACGACGGCGGCCCTGCGCGCCTGCGAGCTGGACGTCGATTGCGTCATGAAGGCCACGAAGGTCGACGGCGTCTACGATGCCGACCCGATGAAGAATCCCGACGCGCACCGGTTCGACCATATCAGCTATATGGAGGTGCTGAGCCAGGGGCTGCATGTCATGGATGCCACGGCCACCTCGCTTTGCATGGACAACGACGTGCCCATGATCGTTTTCGATCTCACCAAGCCGGGCAACATCAAGGCCGCTCTGCAGGGCGAGCCGGTGGGCACGGTGGTCGAGTAGGCGCCTGGGGCGCAGGCCGCGCTGGAGCCGCTTGTCGGCGCGACAGCGAGGACGAGCGTATGCCGCGGATCGCGAGGCTCGTGGCGGATTCTAGAAGGATTTCAGGGGGAGGAGCCCCTGAGCGATTAGGGAGGAAACCCTCATGGCAGATATCGACGAGATTCTGATGAGCGCGGAAGAGCGCATGGAAAAGGCCATCACGGCGCTGAAGGAGAACTTCATGGGCGTGCGCACGGGCCGCGCCAACGCCATGGTGCTCGACCGCATCAAGGTGGACTACTACGGCGTGCCCACGCCGGTGAACCAGATGGCTGGCGTGAAGACGCCCGAGGCCCATTTGCTGGTCATCGAACCTTGGGACAAGGGCATGCTGCGTGCCATCGAGCACGCCATCCTCGAGAGCGATTTGGGCGTGACCCCGAACAACGACGGCTCGGTCATTCGCCTGCCGTTCCCGAGCCTGACCGAGGAGCGCCGCCGCGATCTGGTGAAGCAGTGCAAGACCTACGCCGAGGAAGCGCGCGTGGCCGTGCGCAATGCGCGCCGCGACGCGAACACCGCGATCGAGAAGGCCGTGAAGAACGACAACCTTCCCGAGGACGAATCGAAGCGGGCCGAGGCCGAGATCCAGAAGATGACCGATCGGTTCGTTGCTGAGGTCGATGAGGTTCTGAAGAAGAAGGAAGCCGAGGTCATGGAGATCTAGGGGGTTCACTGGCTTCACGGACGACCGGTGGGTAGGGATGAACAAGGATTTAGATTACATATTTCCGGATCCGCCCGAGGGGGTTGATCCTCGGGCGCTTGATCCGGAGAGGATCCCCGAGTCGGTGGCCATCATCATGGACGGCAACGGGCGCTGGGCGAAAAAGCGTGCGTTGAACCGCCTGAAGGGCCATAAGGCCGGCATCGAGGCGGTGCGAGAGGCCATTCGCTGCGCGTCGGATCTTGGGGTGCGCTATCTGACCATCTACTCGTTTTCCACGGAGAACTGGAAGCGGCCCGAAGATGAGGTCGTGGGGCTGATGGATCTGTTCGCCAAGACCATGCTCGCCGAAGTGGATGGCCTTCATGAAGAGGGCGTGCGCGTGCGGACGATCGGCGATCTCTCGGCGCTTCCCGCAGAGACGCGCGAGGCTTTCGACGAGGCCTGGGAGAAGACGCGCGACAATGACGGTATGACGCTGGTGGTGGCCGTGAACTACGGTGGCCGTCAGGAAATACTGCGCGCTTGCCGGGGCTGCATGCGCGAGGCGGTGCTTTTGGGCGAAGAGACCGGGGAAGTGATAGAGCCCACCGAGGAGATGTTCGAACGGGGGCTGTACACGTTCGGGATGCCCGATCCCGACCTGGTCATTCGCACTTCGGGCGAGATGCGCATCTCGAACTTCCTGCTGTGGCAGATTGCCTATTCCGAATTCGTGGTTACCGATGTGCTGTGGCCCGACTTCAACCGCTACACCTTCCTAGAGTGTCTGCTCGAGTATCAGGGGCGGAACCGCCGTTTCGGGGGCGTGGCCTAAATGCGCGGGGGGATTTCCGACGAAGAGAAGAGGGATCGAGCCCGAGCGGCACGCGAGCGATTGCGCCGAGGCGACCATGGCCGTCGTGTGCGTTCGGAAGAGCGCGGAAGCGTGTCAGCTGCGCGTGGGGCGGCGGCTTCTGACGGGATGAGTGCGTCCCCTGACGAGGTGAGTGCGCCCTCGGAGGAGCGCACTCATTTGCTCGACCGGCTGCAGCCCGATGAGGAACGCGACTTGCCTCCCGTCGTCTGCGATGCGGAATCGGCCCCCGAAGGCCCTCCCTGGCACTACGACCTCTCCGATGAGGAGCGCGCCGCCCGCGAGGAGAAGCGCGAGACGCGCCAGGAGAAGCGCGATCGCCTGAAGCAGAAGGCGCTGAACAAGACGCCGGACAAGCTGCGCAATCCCTCCGATCTTCAAGTGCGTTTCCGTACCGGGGTAATTTACACGGCGGCGACGGTCATCTGCGTGCTGGCCGGCAACATCCCCATGGTGCTCATGCTGATGGTTGTCGCTGGCATCTGCGCCGGCGAGTTCTTCTACATGCTGCGCTCCGATGCGAAGCTGCCCAACGAGATGCTCGGCATTATTGCGGCCGTGCTCTATCCCCTAAGTGTGTACATTGCCGGTCTGGTGGGCGCGATGCTGGTGAGCTTGGCTCTTCTGCTGGCCCTCTTGGTGTGGTACGTGTTCTGGCTGCGGGCCCGCATCCCCGATGTGGGGGTGAGCTTCTTCGGTGCTGCCTACACGGGCCTTCTGCTGTGCGGACTGGTGATTATCCGTGTGTCGCTGCCGGCGCCGTGGGGCGGCGCCTGCGTGCTTCTGCTGTTCTTGTCGGTGTGGGCCAACGATGCCTTCGCCTATTTGGTGGGAAGCAAAATCGGGAGGCACAAGCTGGCACCGCGCACGAGTCCGAAGAAGAGCTGGGAAGGGTTCATCGCAGGTCTGGTGGGGTCGGTGATATTTTGGTGCCTCATGACGCTGGTGCCCGGCATCACCATGGCCATTCCTCAGGCTATTGTCTTCGGCATCATTTCCGGCTGCATGGGAGTGCTGGGCGATTTGGCGGAGAGCCGCATCAAGCGGAATTCCGGGTTCAAGGACTCCGGCACCATCATGCCCGGCCACGGCGGCCTGCTCGATCGGAGCGACTCGCTGTTCCTCACCTCCATCACGGCAGCTATCCTTCTGATAGCCGGCGGTTGCATTCCCTATGCTCTTTTCTAGGCGATCCGTCCCGGTTCGCTCTTTGCGTGTCCTGTCATAGTGAAAGGGGTTCTCATGGCCAAACGGCGCATTGCGGTACTCGGCTCTACGGGATCCATCGGTACCCAGACCCTCGATGTCGTGCGTCAGCACGGCGATAAGCTGGAGATCGTCGGTCTTGCGGTGAACAGCTCCTTGGATGTTCTGCTCGCTCAAGCCCGGGAATTCGGCGTGCGCCATCTGGCGGTGGGGAATGCCGCTTTGGCGAACGATCCCCGTTGCGATGAGGCGCGGGCCCTCGTGCGGTCGCTGGCCGTTCCCGAGGGCCAGGAGGACGCGGAGGCGAGCTTCGGCGTGGGCTCCGAAGCCGTCGTGGCTCTCACCCAACTGCCCGAGGTGGATGTCGTCGTGAACGCCCTGGTAGGGGCAGCTGGCTTGGAGGCGAGCTATACGACGCTGAAGGCGGGCAAGGTGCTCGCTTTGGCCAACAAGGAGTCGCTCGTGGTGGGTGGCGACCTCATTATGCCGCTGGCAGCAGCGGTGGATGCGGATCGTCGGGCCTCCGGCGTAGCTCCGGCGACAGGGCCGGCCGGGGCGCTCATGCCCATCGATTCGGAGCACGGGGCCATCTACCAATGTCTGCTCGGAGAGAATCCGCGCGAGATCTCGAAGCTGTGGGTGACGGCTTCGGGCGGCCCGTTCCGAGGCAAGACGATCGCCGACCTGGAGGCGGTCACGCCAGCTCAGGCACTGGCCCATCCCACCTGGAACATGGGGGCGAAGATCTCCATCGATTCCTCGACGCTGATGAACAAGGGGCTCGAAGTCATCGAGGCGCACCACTTGTTCGCGATGCCCTACGATCAGATCGAGGTGGTAGTGCAGCCCCAGAGTGCCATCCATTCGATGGTGGAGTTTACCGATGGGTCGGTTCTGGCTCATTTGGGTACGACCGATATGCGTATTCCCATTCAATTTGCTCTCTCCTATCCCGAGCGGTGGGAGGCTCCCGTGAGACCGCTCGATTTTCGGACGTTGGGCTCGCTGGAATTTGCGGCGCCCGATGTGGATACGTTCCGCTGTCTTTCTCTGGCTCGTCATGCAGGTGAGGTGGGGGGCACGCTGCCCGCCGTCATGAATGCCGCCAACGAAGTGGCGGTGGCGGCATTTCTCGCCGAGCAGATCGGCTACCTCGATATCGCCCGCTGCGTCGAAGCGACCATGGACGCCCACGAAGGGGCAGGCGTCCAAGTCGTGGAGAGCCTCGAGCAGCTGAAGGCCGTCGACGCATGGGCCCGCGCCTTCGCAAGCGAGTGGGCCCGGGGGCGGCGGAGTTAGCGGCGCCGCCCCGGAAGCGTTCTCAGCGGCGCTTGCGGTAGGCGACGAAGGCAGCGCCGGCGCCGGCTACGGCGAGCAGGGCGACCAGGCAAATCACCGTGAGGCTCTCGTCTCCCGTTTGAGCGAGGCGCGAGGTTTGGGCGACGCGCGTCGGCTCGGGCTCGTCGGCTTCGGGCTCAGTGGGCTTCTCCGGCTCGTCGCCGCCGGTCGGCGGCAGCGGCAGGTCGGGATAGGCGTAGGAGACGGTCTGCCCCTCGTCCTCGATGTCGGCGTGGAGGGCCACCTCGATGTCGTCGTGCAGCAGCGATTCGAAGACCACGAGGCTCACGCCATCCAAGTTGGTGCCGGGAATGGTGATCTCGACATCCACCGTGCCCGAGGATTCCTCGGGGATGAACCGGTGGCTTACCATGACCACTTTATCCTCCACGAGCCACGGGGCGTTTTCCTCTTTGTCCATGAGCACGGCAGATAGCTCGTACTCCTCGCCGGGGGTCAGTCCCTGGTAGCTGACGGTGTCGATGATGGTGACCTCTTCGGCTGGCACGCCTTCGTGAGTGCCGGTGGCGGCGTCGACGGCCGTTGTGCCGATGGCGATAGGGCTCACGGCGATGGTCTGCTTGCGGTCGGCGAGATCGCGGTGCGAGGCTACTTCGACGCCATCCTGCAGAAGCGTCTCGAAGACGACGAGGTTGGTGTCCTCGGTGATCGCCGAGGCGTCGAAGGCGAAGGTCACGTTTGCGTACCCGTTGTAATCCTCGGGAGCGAACTCAAGCTCGGCGGCGACTTCTTCCTCATTCACGAGGAACGGCTCTCCGGTGGCTTTGTCCATGAGGGTTCCCCGAAGCAGATAGGGCTCTCCGGGCTCTAGGCCAGAATAAGTGACTCGATCGATGACGACGGCCTTGGCATCGGCGCTGATCTGCGTGTCGTACAGATCGTCGGACAGACCGTCGTAGGCACTCGTGCGGATCGTGGGCTTGCCGGTGCCCGTGTTGTTGAGAGTGCCCAAGTCTATGACGAGCCCCTCATCGCTCTCGTCAACCACGATTTCATCGCGGATCATCTCGAAGATTGCGTTGGCCGGGCATCGAAGCTCTTCCAGCTCGTACGTGTCAAAGGGCAGTGCGCCCAGTCCGTTGTCCGCAGCGACGGACGCCCCTTCGGCATTGAGACCGAACCAGATCCCCGCTGTGGCATCAAGGGCCTCGGTGTCCAATGTAAGCGGCATCTGGAAGCTGCCGTCAGGAGCGGTGAACTGCGCGTCGTTGGCGTTCGTGTTCGCGTCGTGGGGATGGCCCGGGGTAGATTCCGTGGAAGCGAGGCCGTTCTTGTCCGTGACGAGGATGTGCCATTCGCCGGTCGTCTTCGAGGTGAGCTTGAAGGGGATGCCGGCCAGCTTCGCGGCGCCGTCGGCGCGCTTCATGAAGCGCAGATCGGTGCGGGCAACGCGGTCGGTAACGAGATCGCCATTCTGCTCCGCATCGAAGGTCTCGATAATCTCGCCATCGGTGTCGGCATCGGTGACATGGCGCACATGCACGGTCTCGTCGAGGAGGTAGCCGCGCGGCGCTTTCACTTCCTGGATGGCATAGGTGCCGATGGGAAGCGCGATGCGGCCGTTGGAGAGCTTGTAGAACGCATCGCCTGCCACCTTGTAGGGAAGCTCCTCGGTCGTTCCGTCGGCCAAGGTGTGCGTGAAACTGCTCTCTGCCTGGTCGAGTAGGAAGGCGCCCTCGTCGTTGGTGCGCACGACCCAGCTTGCTTGCGGCTCGAGGGTCTTAAGGGCGTCCAGGGAAGCGTTCTTGGCCGCATAATAATCGATGCGGAAGTGGGCATCGCCGAGGGTGGCGGCACCCTGCGCATGGCTCTGACCGCTTTGAGCATCCTTCTTCTGGATAAGAAGAGAGAGGGGATTCAGCTTTGCCTTGTCGCTGACGGCAGTGGTATTCACGCGGGTGACGGAACGATCGGCGACGGTCACGGCATAGGTTCGGCTATCCAGAGCATAGCCCTCCAGAGGGCGCTTGGTCTCGCGCACCCAATAGGAGCCGATGGGCATCTCGTCGATGCGCCCGTAGCCATCGGCATCGCCGTTCAGACTCGTACGGATTTCGCGGACGAGCTTTGTGCAGGCCGAGTCCGCGTACACGCCATAGACGGCGCCCGCCAAGGTGTAGCCGGGGTGCCTCAGCGTGACCTCGGGATAGCCCGACTGCTTGAGCAAGTCGATGGAGCCGCGCATGGGTTCATCGGCAAAGGAGACTTGGCACACGACGCTCTCGTCGCTGGTTGCCTCCACGGTCGCCTTCTGGACGGCGCTGTTCAGGCGGAATCCGGGTGGGGCGAACAGTTCGCAGAAGTAATAGTCGCCGCCCTCGATGTCCTCGACGACCGCGCTTCTGCCGTCCGCCCCGGTAACGAGGGTAAACGAAGCATTGGCCTGGGCCCAGGTGCGGGCCGCCTGCCAGCTTCCCCAGGCGCCCTTGGCGGCCTGATCGGCCGCTGCTTCAGCGCTCGCACGGGTGGAGAAGGCACCGAACACCGCGTTGGCGAGCGAGTAATTCCCGTTGGCGTTGGAGATGGCGGCGTTGGCGGAGGTTTTCACGACCTGGGCGCGCCCGGTGTTGATGGGCTCCACAAGCAGATAGCCGACAACGTCCTGGAACTCCTTGTTAGTGGCGGCAGATCGAGCATCGATTTTGTAGTAGAACTTGTACCACCCGTTGTACGCGGATTGCGAGCCGGTGTAGGTGCCCTTGTAAGTGATGTAGTTGTCGCCGTTGGGGTTGCTTGCCACGGCGCCATAGCCGTTGGAAACGCCGGCGGTACCGCAGGTGGCTTGGGCCATGGCGCGGTTGGTGGGTGCGCTTCCTCCGCTGTAGTTGGCGTCCTTGTAGTCGTTGCCCGTGGTGAGGAAGCGAGCGCGGTAGTCGCTGCCGGTGCGCGAGGTGGCGAAGGGCGCATCGGCGCCGTTGCGGGCGGCGATCGTCTCGTAAAGGAACGCGTCCACGACGGCGTCGAAGCTGCTCGATGCAGTGTTCAGCACGTAGTCGTTGAAGTTCGTTCCCTGGGAAACTCCGTTCACCCAGTGCTGAGAGGTGCCGAAGAAAGCACCGAACCCATAGGAGCCTACCAGATCGCTGGGGAACCCGTAGGCCTCCTGTTTGCGGGGCATGTCGACATCGAAGGTTTCGAGGCGCATATAGGGGTTGAGCGCGTAGTGCTTCTCGGCCTGCCCGGGGAAGGCGGCTGCGAAGGGGGCGATGCCGCCAGCCTCGGCGAGGATGTCGGGAATGTCCGAGGCGATGATCGTTGTCTCTTCGCCGACGGTGAGCTCCTGCGGACTCGTGTCGAGGTCGGCGAGCACAAAGCGCTCATAGGCGGGATGTGCGGGCGACAGCTCGAAGACGATGCCGAGGGTTTCCAGAGTGTCCGCATAGGACTCGGGGATGCTCACGGTGCCCGCTGCGGCATCAAGAGAGCACTCATCGGTAATGTCGCGCTGGCGGTCGCCGAAGGTGGCGTAGTGCTCGTACACGGCGAAGCCGAGCGCCTCGTTGAGGCTGAGCGTTCCGCCCTCGTCGACCGTGGCGACAATGTGCCCTTCTTGCAGGTCGTACGGCGCGGTGATGCTGGCGAAGTCGATGGTCTCGCCCGCAGAGTCTTTAAAGTGGAACATGACGGGCACCCCCTCGGTTTCCGTGGCGACTGCCGAGGTCGCGGGGGCACACATCGCGGGGATGAGGCCCACGAGCAGTAGGAAGGCAAGAACCATGTTGAAAAGGGCGCGGCCTCCTTGGAGGGGCGGGCGCGCGGGGACGGGATCGAGTGAATCCACGGTGACTCCTCTCTGCGCGGCCACGTGTCCGCGCTGCTCGATTGACGAAAGAGAGTCAGGCGTGGGGCGCAATCGTGACGTCCGTGTCTCGAAGGAATGCGGGCTGGAAGGTTTGGCGTACGGCGCCCGATGCCTGACGCCGATAACCTTACGAGAGCCGAACCGTAGAAATGACGCGGGAATGCCCCAGTTCATTTCCTCCCCCGACCGTGCGGGAGTCGTATTTTTATGCGACGGAAAAGCGGTCGGCGCGAGGAGCCAAAAGGGACTTCGACGGGTCTTCAGTGGGAAAAGGGCGGGACTTCGAGGTGCTCGATTCTCAAGCGGCGGCAGCAAAGGCGCGTGCTTCGCGCTCGCCGAGACGGCAGTCAAGGCGGCGGGCGCAGCCGACAGATTCGGCGCACGTCCCTCCGAAACCATGGAGGGATCGTAGCCAGCTTGTAGTTATTTTCCGAGACGGCTCTCCAAGGGAAAGACAAAGGGTGCCCGCTTTCTATAATGACCAGCGACACCCGTTCCTGCCCCGTGAGGTAGGAAATCTCTCATATATAAGGAGACATCTGTGGACATCCTCATCATGATCGTCTGCGCCGTTATCAGCATCGGCTTCCTCGTGTTCATCCACGAGGGCGGCCACTACCTGGCCGCTCGGGCCTTCGGCGTGCGCGTTACCGAGTTCATGCTGGGCCTGCCCGGCCCTTCCATTGGCTTCACGAAGGGCGAGACCCGCTATGGCGTCACGGCCGTGCCCCTCGGCGGCTATGCGAAGGTGTGTGGCATGGAGGCCGGCCCTTTGCAGCCGCACCTGCAGGAGGTGCTCGCGTCGCTTTACCGCCGCGGCACCGCTAACATGGAGGACGTGGCCCGCGACTGCGGCATCAGCGACGATGAAGCATACAACGCCCTGGAAGAGCTGGTGGAATGGGGCAGCGTCATCGGTCCCGCCAAGGCCGATCAGTACAACACCTACCGCGCTCCGCGCGTCGCGCCCACCAAGCGCGCTCTGAAGAAGGCGGCCGCGGCGGGGTTGCCGGCGCCCGTTTCCTACGAGCTGGGCCAAGCCCGAGAAGTGGCCGACCCCCATGCTCTTTACGAGTCCGAGTACCGCCAGCAGTACCGCTCGCTGCCCTTCTGGAAGCGCTCGGTCATCCTTTTGGCGGGCATTTTCATGAACCTGCTGTTCGCCATGCTCGTGTTCATTATCGTGTTCTCGATCATCGGCTTTCAGGTGCAGCATCCTGAAACGGGCGAGATCACGACCATTCACGCATCGGTGCTGCAGGCGCTGCAGGCCGGCTTCATGTACATCGGCATGGTGATTCAGGCGGTGGCGGGCCTGTTCAACCCGGCCACGGCGGCTCAGACGGTGTCCGATTCCACCTCCATCGTCGGCATCGCCGTCATGTCGAAGGACTACTTCCAGGCGGGCCTCGTGGAGGCGTTGGAGTTCATGGCCATGATCTCGGTCTCGCTGGGCATCATGAACCTGCTGCCTATCCCGCCGCTGGATGGCGGCCGCTTCGTGGTGGAAATCTTCCAGAAGGGCACCCGCAAGACAGTGTCTCAGAAGGCCATGAACTATATGTCGCTTGCTGGTATGGCCCTGTTCCTCGGCTTCTTCGTCATCATGCTGAACCAGGACATCCAGAGGTTCGTCTTTGGCAACTGGGGCTAGGGGTTTAAACCTGTCGGACCCTCGCTGACTTCCTTGGGCGGATTCCGGACTTATAATTGGTGAAAGATAACGGTTGGAAAGGAAGTGGTCCGTGACCAAGGAACTGAAGCCCCATGACCGCACGCGGCGTGTGATGGTGGGGGATGTGCCGGTGGGCGGAGGCGCGCCGGTGGCGGTGCAGTCGATGTTGAACGCCCCGGCCGACGATGTGGCCGCCAACCTCGCGCAAATTGAGGCGCTGGCCGAGGCCGGCTGCGAGATCGTGCGCATGGCCATTCCGCGTCGGGACTGCCTGGACGCCTTCGAAGCCGTGTGCGCCGCATCACCCTTGCCCGTGGTGGCCGACATCCATTTCGACGCCCGCATCGCCATCGAGGCGGCGGCCCGCGGCGCGGCCAAGCTGCGCATCAACCCCGGCAACATCGGCGGCCTGGAGGCCACCCGTGAGGTGATCGCCGCGGCGGCTGCGGCGGGTATCCCTATCCGCATCGGGGTGAACGCCGGATCGCTCGATGACGCGCTGGCGGCCCGCGACGACCTGACGCTGCCCGAGAAGCTGGCCGCTTCCGCTACCGAGTATGCGCGCTTCTTCGAAGACGAATGCGACTTCCACGACATCGTTGTGTCGGCGAAGGCCCACGACGTGCAGACCACCATCGACACCTATCGCCTGTTGGCCGCCGAGCTGCCCGAGGTGCCGCTGCACATCGGCGTCACCGAGGCGGGCACCGCCTTCCAAGGCATCATCAAAAGCGCATGCGGCCTGGGCGTCCTTTTGGAAGAGGGCATCGGCGACACCATGCGCATCTCGCTCACGGACGACCCTGTGGTGGAAGTGCGGGCCTGCTGGACGCTGCTCGGCGCCCTGGACTTGCGCCATTTCCGACTCGTGGAAGTGCCCGTGCGCGGCGCCCTGGCCGTGCGCCGCCGCACCCCCGAGCTCATCAGCTGCCCCACCTGCGGGCGCTGCCAGGTGAACCTCATCGGGCTGGCGCAGGAAGTGGAAGAGCGCCTCGCTACGGTGGACAAGCCGGTGAAGGTGGCGGTCATGGGGTGTGTGGTAAACGGGCCGGGGGAAGCCGCCGATGCCGATATCGGGGTGGCTTGCGGAGCGGGCGCGGGCGTTGTTTTCTCCCATGGTAAAATCGTCCGCAAAGTGCAAGAGTCGGAAATTGTTTCTGCCCTTATGGAGGAGTTGGAGAACCTATGACCCAGATTCTGCGTATGAGCAACCTGTACGCCCCCACCCTGAAGGAAGACCCGTCGGACGCCGACATCGACAGCGCGCGCCTGCTCCTGCGCGCGGGCATGCTGCGCAAGGCCGCCTCGGGCCTGTACACGTTCCTTCCTTTGGGTTTCCGCGTGCTGAAGAAGATCGAGAACATCGTGCGCGAGGAAATGGACGCTTCGGGTGCCCAGGAGATTCTCATGCCGGTGCTGCAGCCGGCGGAGCTGTGGGAGGAAAGCGGGCGCTTGAACGACTACGGCCCCGAGCTCATGCGCCTTACCGATCGTCACGACCGCGAGATGTGCCTCGGTCCCACCCACGAGGAGATCATCGTGGCGCTCGTGCGCAACGAGCTGCGCTCCTACAAGGAGCTGCCCCAGAACCTCTACCAAATTCAGACGAAGTACCGCGACGAGATTCGCCCGCGCTTCGGTCTTTTGCGCTCTCGCGAATTCGTCATGAAGGACGCCTACAGCTTCAACGCCACCCAGGAGTCGCTGCAGGAAACCTACGACGCCATGGGGAAGGCCTACGGCGCCATCTGCGACCGCTGCGGCTTGGATTACCGCGAGGTGGAGGCCGATGGCGGCCAGATCGGCGGCAAG
>OCPQ01000990.1_pt1 | contig 14161 bp, 10 predicted proteins | sample 1538251 | NCBI WGS metagenome assembly OCPQ01 (sample SAMEA2580249, study PRJEB22360) | human gut metagenome | biome: human gut; feature: human-associated habitat; material: faeces | place: Denmark | collected 2008/2010 | reverse complement strand
CCGTTCTCGTCCGCCGTAAAGCCGCCGCCCGAAACATTCACATCCGGCGGCAGCACCTTGATGCCAAGGCGGGCACACTCGCCGGAATATTCAATGACCTTATCCGTGTTATCCAGCACACTGGTCAGCAAAGCCGCCATGAACTCACTGGGATAATGGCACTTGAGGTAGGCCGTCTGGAATGCCACATAGGCATAGCAGGCCGCATGGCTCTTATTGAACGCATATGAAGCGAAACTGGACATTTCATCGTAGATCTCATTGGCCACTTTCTCAGAGATGCCGTTTGCCACACAGCCGGGGCATTCGTTGCCGGGATCGGTGCAGCCGTACACAAAGTGCTCTCGCTCGGCCTCCATGACGGCATGTTTCTTTTTGCTCATGGCACGGCGGACATTGTCTGCCTGACCAAAAGAGAAACCTGCCAGCTCCCGGAAGATCTGCATGACCTGCTCCTGATAGACGATGCAGCCATTGGTCACATCCAGAATGTGGGCCAGCTGTGGGGTCTTATAGCTGATTTTGTCCGGCTCGTGGCGGTTGCGCAGGTAGGTGGGGATCGAATCCATGGGGCCGGGCCGGTACAGGCTGATCAGAGCGATAATGTCTTCTAGGTTCTGCGGCTGCAGGCCCACAAGCACCTGCTTCATGCCGGAAGATTCCAGCTGGAACACACCCTCGGTGTCTCCCTGTCCCAGCATCCTGTAGGTGTCCGGGTCGTCGTAATCCAGCTTCTGGATGGAAAACTCCGGGTGGTGCTTCTGCACAGCAGTTTCCGCGTCATGAATGACGGTCAGCGTGCGCAAGCCCAGAAAGTCCATCTTCAAAAGGCCAAGTTCTTCGATCTCGGTCATGTTGAACTGGGTCACAGGCAGGCCGTCGTTGGTGGCCAGCGGCAGATAGTAGTCCGTAGGCTCCGGGGTAATGACGACACCCGCCGCATGGGTGGAAGCATGGCGGGGCATGCCCTCCACCTTCAAGGCCGTGTCGATCAGCTCTGTGACCTGCGGGTCGGTATCGTACATCCGCTTAAGTTCCGGCGATACCTCCAACGCACGCTTCAGCGTCATTTTCAGCTCCATGGGCACCTGCTTTGCCACAACATCTACCTGCTGATACGGAATGCCCATCACGCGGCCCACATCGCGGATGGCGTTGCGGGCGGCCATGGTGCCAAAGGTGACGATTTGAGCCACATGGTCGGCACCATATTTCCGGTTGACGTAATCGATCACTTCCTGACGGCGCTCGTAGCAGAAGTCCACATCAAAATCTGGCATACTGACGCGCTCCGGGTTCAGGAAGCGCTCAAAGATCAGGTTATAACGGATGGGGTCGATATCCGTGATGCCCACGCTGTAAGCCGCAATGCTGCCTGCGCCGGAGCCACGGCCCGGGCCTACCGGGATACCCTGACTCTTGGCGTAGTTCACGTAGTCCCACACGATAAGATAGTAGTTCGTGTAGCCCATCTTTTTGACCACGCCGATCTCGTATTCCAGACGGTCTTTGTTGGCCTGCGGAACATTGGGGCCGTAGCGGCGCTCCAGACCTTCCCAGCAGAGCTTTTCAAAAAACGCCTGATTATCCATACCGTTCGGCGCTTTGTAATATGGAATTTTAGTATGTCCAAAATCAAAATCAAAGTTACACTGTTCGGCAATTTTGGCGGTATTCTCGCAGGCTTCCGGCACCATGGAGAACAGCTCGTACATTTCGTCTGTCGTTTTGACATAGAACTCGTCGGTCTGGAACTCCATTTTATCCGCATCCTGAATGGTCTTGCCGGTCTGGATGCAGAGCAGGATGCCCTGCATTTTGGCATCCTCCTTGCGCAGATAGTGGGAGTCGTTGGTGGCTGCCATGGGAATTCCGGTCTCCCGTGCAAGCTTGATGAGCTGCGGCAGCACAGTATTATCCTCTTCCAGACCATGGTCCTGAAGCTCGATATAATAGTTTTCCTCGCCGAAGAGGTCTCGATACCACAGCGCTGCTGCTTTGGCGCGCTCATAATCGCCCGCCAGAATGGCCTGCGGAACTTCGCCTGCCAAACAGGCCGACAGGCAGATCAGACCTTCGTGATATTTTTCCAGCAGTTCCTTATCAATGCGGGGCTTGGAATAAAAGCCCTCCACAAAGGCGGCCGACACCATTTTGATCAGGTTTTTGTAGCCGGTCTCATTTTTGCACAACAGGATCAGGTGGTTGTTGCCGTCGATCTTATTTACCTTGTCAAAGCGGGTGCGGGTGGCCACATACACCTCACAGCCGATGATGGGCTTGATGCCAGCCTTTTTTGCAGCCTTATAAAACTGCACGCAGCCGTACATCACGCCGTGGTCGGTGCAGGCAATGGCGGTCTGTCCGCACTCTTTTACGCGATCCATCAGCTGGTCAATGCGGCAGGCACCATCCAGCAGGCTGTACTCTGTGTGGATGTGCAGATGGACAAAAGGCCGGGTATTGGGTAATGCTTCGCTCATGCTTTTGCCTCCTGTTCCAGATTCTGCCGCAGATTTTCGGCCAATGCCTCCAGCTTCTTCATCCGGTGCGACAGGCCGGATTTGCTCACGGGTGGCTCAAAGCAGCCGCACAGCGCTGTGAGCGAAAGATCCGGGTACTGCATCCGCTTGGCAGCGGCCTCCTGCAGCACCTCCGGCAAGGTGGAAAGGGCATCCTGCTCTTCCAGAAATCGGATCGCCTTCAGCGTCTGCGCATTGGCGCGGGCCGTTTTGCCGAGGTTTGCCGTATCACAGTTGGTCTGTCGGTTGGTCTGGTTGCGCACCTGTTTGAAGGCTTTTTGCGCATGCATTTCCTCTGCAGCGTTTCCAGCGCCCATAAAGCTGAGCAGCCGTTCCACATTGGCCCCCGTTTTAACGTAGATCAGGTTCACACCGTTGCGGCGGGTGCGGTGCGGTGCAAACTCATGCTCTGCCAGCAGCGCTTCAAAGTCCCGTGCCAGATTGGTGCGGGAGGTAAGAAATTCCAGATTATATTCTTTCTGCGGATCAATAACCGTTCCACTGCACAAAAAAGCTGCGCCAATGTACGCACTGACGCAGGTCTGGCAGCGGATAAGGCGGGGATCGATCTGCAGGCTGGTCTCGCTGCCCGTGGTGCCGAACAGCTCGTGCACCCGGGCCACCTGCTCCGGCGCGCGGATGTTGAATTCATACAGCACGCCGCTGGGTCGCTGCTTGTGCAGGATCTCGCCCTGCACGCCGCAGCGTGCGAACAGCTGCTGGGCAGCCTGCACCGTCTCCTGCTGCTCGGTCTGCACCACCAGACCCTTTGCATCAAAATATTTGGCAAAGCACGCAATGCCATAAGCTGCCGCACGCACACAGCAATCCTTCTGGATGCTGCGCTGCGCGATCTCCTCCCGCGCGCGGGATGCAAAACTACTCATACTTCCTCGAATTCTGTCAGCGTTTGGCATCGCGGTGCTGCACGCCCGGCTCGTAGCCGAGTTGCGTGCAATACTCCGCGATCTTACGCGCAAATGTAATGGAACGGTGCTTGCCGCCGGTACATCCCACCGCAATGGTCAGCTGGCTTTTGCCCTCCTTGACGTACAGCGGCAGTGCATACTGCAAAAAGTTCTCATACCGCTTGAGCAGTTCCTGCGCTTCCGGGTGGCTCATGACAAAATCCACCACATCCTGATCAAGGCCGGTCTTATGCTTGAGTTCCGGCACGTAGAAGGGGTTGGGCAGGCAGCGCACATCCAGCACAAGGTCTGCCTCCGGCGGGATGCCGAATTTGAATCCAAAGGACATCACGGTCAGGCGCATGGCGCCCTTGGCTCCACCATTTTTTGCAAAAAGATCGCAGATGCGTTCTTTGTTTTGTGCTGTAGAAAGTAGGGCGGTATTGATGACGTAATCTGCACGCTCCTGCAAAGGCTTCAATATTTTGCGTTCCTTTGCAAAGGCCTCCCGGGTGGAAATGCCCTCGGCAATGCTGATGGGGTGGCGGCGGCGGGTCTCGCTGTAGCGGCGCATGAGTACATCGTCCGGGGCATCCAGAAATAGAATTTTATAATCCACACCCTGCTCATCCAGCTTGTCGAGCGCACGCTCGATCTCTTCGCTGGTGCGGCAGCCGCGCACATCCATGGAAAGAGCCACCCGCTCCAGCTGGCTGTCGCCCGCTTCCGAGAATGCAGTGATGCTGGGCAGCAGTCCGGCCGGAACATTATCTATACAGAAAAAACCGATATCTTCCAGCGCATTCATAGCCACCGACTTGCCTGCACCGGAAAGTCCGCTGACGATCAACAGCTCCATAATCTGATCTACCGCTCCTTTTTTGCTTTTTCCGTTATCGGACGACCCGGATCTCTTTTTCAAGGTCGTAGCCCGTCTTTTCCTTTACGATGGCGCGCACCTCGTCACAGAGTGCCAGTACATCAGCACAGGTAGCGCCGCCAAGGTTTACCACAAAGCCGCAGTGCTTATCGCTGACGGCTGCGCCGCCGTGGCGATAGCCGCGCAGGGCGCACTGGGCGGTCCGAAGGCTATGAATCCCGCCGCGGCCGCCTGGGTGATCCGCCCCAGCCGCAAAAGCACCCGCCGGGCGCTTGAAGGTGCTGCCGGCGCTGGGCTTATCCAGCGGCTGCTTGTCCACACGCTTGGCCATCAATTCATCCATTTTTGCACGGATGTCCGCTGCGTTTCCGGGCTGCAGATGGAACTGTGCCGAGAGGATGCAGCCGCTGTTCTCTTCAAAAATGCTGTGGCGATAGCGGAGATCCAGCTCTGCGGCAGGCACTTCTCTGACCTCGCCTTCTGCCGCAAGATACCGCACTGTGGTGAGCACGTCCTTCATCTCGCCGCCGTAGGCACCCGCATTCATATACACTGCACCACCCACCGTGCCGGGGATGCCGTAGGCAAATTCCAGCCCGGACAGGCCATGCTTCAGTGCCGCCTTACACAGTGCCGCAAGGCGGACACCTGCGCCTGCGGTCAGGACTGTATCTTCCACCGCGATCTCTGCGTCCAGTGCCGAAACATCGATCACCACACCGGAAAAGCCTTCGTCCGCAAACAGGATGTTGCTGCCGTTGCCCAGCAGGTAATAGCGGACAGCCTGCTCTTTGCAAAGCGCAACTGCACTGCAGAGCTGCTGCTCGTTTTCCGGCATGACAAACAGCTGTGCCGGGCCTCCGATTTTAAAGGTACAGTGCGCCGCAAGCGGTTCGTTCTCCCTGAACAGGATCGCTGCTGCCTGCAGTTTCTGCTTGAATCGTTCCATGATAACTTGCTCCTTTTGCGGTGTGGGATCAATCCATTTTATCGTCCAGACCCAGACGGATCAGCAGTTCACGCGCTGCGTTGTAACCCATCTTCTTCTGGCGGTTGTTGATGGCTGCAGTTTCCAGCACGACAGCCAGATTGCGGCCCGGTGAGACCGGAATGCTGGTGCTGGGAATGCTGACACCCAGAATGTCGTAGTATTCGTTTTCCAGACCGGTGCGCTGGTAGTTCTTAGTGGGGTCCCATGCTTCCAGCTGAACCACAAGGTCAAGGCTTTCGCTCAGCTTGACCGCGCCCACACCGTACACACGGGCCACATTGACGATGCCAATGCCGCGCAGCTCAATGAAGTGGCGGATATTCTCCGGGGCAGTACCCATGATCTGGCGGTTGGACACCTTGCGCAGCTCCACCGCATCATCTGCCACAAGGCGGTGGCCGCGCTTGACCAGCTCGATGGCAAGCTCGCTTTTGCCAATGCCGCTGTCGCCCAGGATCAGGATGCCTTCGCCGTACACTTCCACCAGCACACCATGGCGGGTGATACGCGGTGCCAGTTCCAGATTCAGCACACTGATCAGGCTGCCCATCAGAGTGCAGGTGGTCTCATTGGAGCGCAGCAGTGCAACACCATGCTTCTGGGCCAGCTCCTGCATCTCCGGGAAGGGAGTCAATTCCTCGCTGCGGCAGACGATAACAGCCGGCGGCTGCTGACGGAACAGCTGATCCAGCGCTTCGTAGCGTTTTTCCGGTGAAAGGCCGGACAGAAAGTTCATCTCGGCCAGACCCATAATCTGCAGACGCAGCTTATCAAAATAATCGTAATAGCCCGCCAGAAACAGACCCGGGCGGTTCACTTCGGCGATCTCCACACAGATCTGATCCAGTTCCTTCGGCGTATAGACAACTTCCATACTGACACGGTCAGTCAGCGTTTTGAGCGAGACATTGAATGTGCCCATTCTTGTTCCTCCTGTGCTCCCTTTTGCTGCACAGCCCTGCCTGCTGTCAGGTACCGTGCAGGATTCCTTCTTATTATTATAATAGAACGATCGGTAAAAAACAATATTGTGCGGGCGGCTTTTTCGCAGCCCGGCAAGAATGCACGCAGCAGCGCAGCCATGTACTGATTTTTTACATTTTTCTTACCTTTACACGGATTTTACATTCCCTCGATTTTGGATTTTACATTGCATCTGTATACTCAAAATCAGGAGAAACACATCAAAAACACGTCAAACAAAAGTGAGGAAATCTTTATGACCATCTTCAATGTCTTTTCCCTGCTTGGAGGTCTTGCCCTGTTCCTGTTCGGCATGGACATCATGGGCAAAGCACTGGAAAAGCAGGCCGGCGGCCAGCTGCAGAAGATCCTGAGCAAGCTGACTGACAACCCCCTTAAAGGCTTTTTCCTTGGCCTGTGCGTCACCGCTGTGATCCAGAGTTCCAGCGCTACCACGGTCATGGTGGTCGGCTTTGTCAACAGCGGCATCATGGAGCTGCATCAGGCCATCGGCGTGATCATGGGCAGCAATGTGGGCACCACTGTCACCAGCTGGATCCTGAGCCTTTCCGGCCTGCAGGGCGACAGCCTCCTCATCAATCTGCTCAAACCCACTTCTTTCAGTCCTTTGCTTGCATTTATCGGCATTTTGCTGTATATGTGTAAGAGTGAGAAGAAAAAAGGCGTGGGCACCATCCTCATCGGCTTTGCCGTGCTGATGACTGGCATGACCACCATGTCTAACGCCGTTCTGCCCCTGCAGAACGAGGTATGGTTCCCCAGCCTGTTCACCCGCTTTTCCAACCCCCTTCTGGGCGTTCTGGTGGGTGCCCTTGTTACCGGTATCATCCAGAGCTCCAGCGCCAGCGTGGGTATTCTGCAGGCGCTGAGCGCCACCGGCGTGATCACCTACGGCAGTGCCATTCCCATTATCATGGGTCAGAACATCGGCACCTGCGTTACCGCGTTGATCTCCTCTGTGGGTGCCAACAAGAATGCACGCCGTGCTGCCATGGTCCATCTGTACTTCAACATCATCGGTGTGAGCATCTTCCTTGTCGGCTTTTACGGCCTGAATACGGTCTGCCACTTTGCTTTTGTGAACACCACCATCGAGGCATGGGGCATCGCTGTGGTGCACTCGGTGTTCAATATCGTGGCAACGCTGGTGCTGCTGCCCTTTGCAAACCTGCTGGAAAAGCTGGCCATCCTCACCATTCCGGATTCGCCGGAAAAGGAAAGCTTTGCGCTGCTGGATGACCGCCTGCTGAACACCCCTGCCGTGGCCGTGGAGCGTGCACGCTCTGCAACTGCTGAAATGGCAGAGCTTGCCCGTGTGGGCGTGATGCAGGCCATGAGCCTGACTCATGATTGGAACGACACCCTTGCGCAGAAAGTCCGCGAGGAAGAGACGCAGGTAGACCGTTACGAGGACGCTCTCGGCACCTATCTCGTCAAGCTTTCCAGCCGTGAGCTGAACCATGCCGACAGCCAGAGCGTAAATACCCTGCTGCACACCATCAGCGATTTCGAGCGCATCAGCGACCATTCCGTAAACCTGATGGAATCTGCCGAGGAGATGCACACCAAAGAAATCCAGTTCTCGCAGGATGCCCGCGACGAGCTGCAGGTGCTGGAGGATGCGGTGCAGGATATTCTGAACCGCACCACTGATGCTTTCCGCAAGGGTGATCTGCATCTTGCCAGCAAGGTGGAACCGCTGGAAGCCGTGGTCAACGAGCTGGTACGTGCCATCAAGGCCCACCACATTGCCCGCCTGCAGGCCGGCAGCTGCTCCATTGAATATGGCTTTGTGCTGGACGACCTGCTGACCAACTATGAGCGTGTGTGCGACCACTGCAGCAACGTAGCCGTTGCACAGATCGAGGTTGCACAGGACAGCTTTGATACCCACGCATACCTCAACGAGCTGCGTCACGGCAATGACACCAAGGAAAGTGAGGAATTCCATCGCCGTCTTGACCGTTACCGTGAACGCTATCTCTTCCCTGAAAATCAATCTGCGGAGGATTTTGACAAATGATCTATATTGTTGAAGACGATGCCGCCATCCGGGAGCTGGAACAGTATGCCCTGCAGTCCAGCGGATACGAAGTGACCAGCTTTGAAAGCTCTGAGCCGTTCTGGCAGGCCATGCACGCTGCAGAGCCGGAACTGGTGATCTTAGACGTGATGCTGCCCGGTGAGGACGGTTTTTCCATTCTGAAAAAGCTGCGCAACACCCCTTCCCTGCGCAGGCTGCCCGTCATCATGGTGACTGCAAAATCCAGTGAGCTGGACACCGTGCGCGGGCTGGACTGCGGTGCCGATGATTACATCTCAAAGCCTTTTGGCATCATGGAATTTTTGAGCCGGGTGCGCGCCGCCTTGCGCCGCTCGGCTCCGGAAGCACGTCCCAACGTACTCAGCTTTCACGAGATCCTGCTGGACAATGCCCGTCACAACGTGACTGTGAGCGGAACGCCGGTGGAGCTGACCTACAAGGAGTACAGCCTGCTGCGCCTGCTGCTGGAAAACACTAATCTGGTGGTGACACGCGAGACCATTCTGCAGGTGGTGTGGGGCACCGACATTTCGGTGGAGAGCCGCACTGTGGATATGCATATCCGCACCCTGCGCAAAAAGCTGGGGGATGCCGGCAAATACATCTGCACTGTGCGCAAGGTGGGTTACAAGCTGACCGATGAAGAGGAGGCCGGTGAAGAATGAAGCTGCGCAGCATGGAAGAAAAGATCAGCTACCGCCTGTTCCTGATGGGCTTCCTTGGTCTGCTGTTCACGGCGGCGCTTTGCATCTTTGTTTTTCACAAGGCATTCACGGCTCAGGCATGGACCAGCCTTGAGCGGGAAGCCGATCTGGTAAGCGCCGGTTATGATCTGGTGCAGGACCCGCAGCAGCTTTCGTCCTTTGTTACCAATGATCTGCGCATCACCCTGATCTCGCAGGACGGCAGCGTGCTGTTTGAATCTGCTACCGATCAGCCCATGGAGAACCATCTCTCCCGCCCGGAGATCCGTCGGGCCATGACCGAAGGTGTGGGCCGGGACATCCGCGATTCCCAGACCATGGGCTACGAGACCTATTACTATGCCGTACTGTTGCCCAACGGTGAGATTTTGCGCATGGCACAGGATGCAGAAACGGTCTGGTCTATTTATGATTCGACCCTGCCTGCCATCGTGCTGAGCTGCGTTGCACTCATGCTGGCCGCCGCTGTGCTGGCAGCTCTGCTCACCCGTGCATTGGTCTCCCCTGTGCTGAGCATGACCGAAGATCTGGATCATATTCAGGACAATGTTCCCTATAAGGAGCTTGTCCCCTTTGCCGAAAGCATCCACTCTGACCGCATCCTCCGTGAGAACAATGAAAAGATGCGGCAGGAGTTTACTGCCAATGTCAGCCATGAGCTGAAGACCCCGCTGACCAGTATTTCCGGCTATGCGGAGCTGATTGAGACCGGCATTGCAAAGCCTGAGGATGTGCCGGGCTTTGCCCAGAAGATCCATGTGGAGGCCAGCCGTATGATCCAGCTGGTGAACGATATCCTGCAGCTTTCCAGTCTGGACAACGCCAGCGAAGCCGGTTCTGAGCCGGAGATGGAAACAGTGGATCTGCTTACCGTTGCCAAGGACTGCGTAGAGCGCCAGAAGCTGAATGCCCGCCGGGCTTACATCTCGCTGAACTGTCTGGGCGAAAGTGCTCTTGTGCACGGCAACCATGCCCTGCTGGACGAGCTATGCCAGAACCTGTGCGATAATGCGATCCGTTATAATCGTCCCGGCGGTAAGGTACAGATCACCACAGCCTGCAGCCGCGACGGACACTGCACCCTGACTGTGGCCGATAACGGCATCGGCATCCCGAAAGAAGCACAGTCCAGCGTGTTTGAGCGCTTCTATCGTGTGGATAAGAGCCGCAGCAAGGCTACCGGCGGTACCGGTCTGGGCCTTGCCATCGTCAAGCATATCGCGCGCATCCACAACGCACGCATCAAGCTGGAAAGTCAGGTGGATGTGGGCACTACCATTACTGTCACCTTCCCCACTGCCAACTGAATCACATCGGTAAAAATCTCACGTCTGCCTGCAATTGCGGGCAGGCGTTTTTTATTGTGATCTTTTCTCTGCCCACACCGTTCTGCAATGCACTGCGCTGCTGCAGATGCACAAGGTCGATGCCCTGCTGCCAGAAAGACTGCACCGTCTGCGTGCACAGTTCTGCCAGCTGTTCGCACTGTGCGGCGCTTGGCTGCGGCGTATCATAGCTGCGCTGACAGTCCAGCCGCAGACTGGCAGTTCCTTCCCGCAGGGTGACAGACACGCTGCATCGGCGGACCGTTACCGGCTCACCTTCCAGCCAGAAAGTATGCACGCCGCCCATTTCCCGCAAAAGCCGCGCTGTTTCCGCCTGCCGGGCCTCCAGCTCAATGCTGTTTTCCACTCGCCAGAGGATGCTTGTATCTGCAAGTGCCACTTCCTGTTTCTCTGCCCGCAGCTGCGGCAGAAGCATTCCGTCCTGATACTGGTAAAGCCTCGGCATCTGGTCTGCGCACTGCTTGAGCTGCTCAAGCAGTTTGTTCGGAAATTCCTGCTTTTCCGCTGGAAGTTCCTCCAAAAATCCATCGTCCATCTCCAGCACAGAAACTTTTGCCGATACCCTGCCCTGCCTGTTTTCCAGCACCGTACGCTCATACGCTGCAAGCAGCTCTGCCGATGCATCTTGATCGATCAGCAGATAATCGCACAGGCGGTAATCCGCCTTTTGCGGCAGTTGCTTTTGAGCCGCCGCCAGCGCTTTTGCCAGCGTGTCCGCCTGCGCCAACTGCAGCTGCACAGCCCCAGAAGCCTCGGATGCATCGGCGGCGGCTTCCGGAGCCTGATACAGCAGCCCTACGGTGATGGACTGTTCCTTCTGAGCAAGATACAGCGCACGCACCATGCTTTTTTCAGTGGTCTCGCAGCGCAGAAAAATCAGGCACCACCCGATCAAAAGCACCGCACTGAGAGAGCGCAGTTTCTTCTGCTTCATTTTGCCGCTCCTTTCCCGCACTGCACCGCGCGCTGCCACACGGTACGCACTGCCGCGCAGAGAAAGCCGATGCGGAAGATCGCGCAGGTGAGCCAGATGAGCAAAAGCAGCGCATCCATGCGGGAGAAAACATCTGCACTCCATGCCCGCAGCAGTTCCTGTGCCGGGTAATCCGCTGCGCCAAATACGGGGCCCACCCCGGCAGTAAGCCCCGCCTGTGCCAGAAAGGTGAGCCATGGCAGCCAGGACATGCTGCGCGGCTCTTCATAACCTGCAAGAAGCGGCCAGAACAAATACTCCGCATACAGCGGAACACGCGGCCAGCGGGCCAGTTGCACAGCATCTGCCGTCAGCAGGTGCGCCCAGTCCATCTGCCCGGCAAGCCCTGTCAGACAGACCAGCCCACCCAGCAGCACGAACCACCACAGCACCCGTGCCGGAGCATCCCAGCCGGAAGGCGGAATACACCACCCTGCCCAGAGCAAAAGCGGCAGCAGGCCGATCAGCGCCATGGAGCGGAACTCCTGCTGGCAGATGTTCTGGGCCTGCATTACGGTTCCAAACAACTCTGCCAGAAACCATGCTCCTGCGGAAAACAGCCAGACCCACTGCATGGCTGCCCGCTGCCAGCAAGCAGAGAACACCCCACTGATGCATGTGAGCAAAAGAGCCTGAACCGCTCCATGAATGATCATCCCACGCGGAGAGATACCGGTCTGCATTTCTTCTGCCAGCGCAGCTGTCCACACGCTCAATGCCAGCACGGGAGCAGAAAAGCCTTTCTGTTTTTGTATCATTTTCCCTCCCGTTTCTGCCAGATATTAAAGTCGTGCGCTGAAAGGCGGCGGTAGTTGCGGCGGATGATGCCATCCTCTGCCATGGGCCGCTGCGGGAACGGATGCGCCGCCAGATATGGCACCTGCAGGCAGGCTGTGCCGGAAAGACTGAGCAGAACTGCAAAAAAAGCCCCCGCAAGGCCCACCGGCCCGGCAAGACCTGCAGCCAGCACCACACCCAGACGCAGCAGCGTAGCAGGCTCGTACAAAGAGGGCGTGACGAACACCGCGATGGCCGTGATGCTTGCCACAAAGATCACCGGCGTGCTCATAAGCCCGGTGGCAATGGCAGCATCGCCGATGATCAACGCGGACACCAGACTGACCGAATGTCCCAGCGACTGCGGCATCCGCAGACCTGCTTCCCGGATGACCTCCAAAATGAGTATGACCAGCAGCATTTCCGCAAACAGCGGCAGCGGTGTGGCCTTCTCCGCCGCTTCGATCTTGTACAGAAGCTGCGGTGGGATCAGCTCCGGCAGGTAGACCGCCAGACAGACGAACACACCCGGCAGAAATACTGTGAGGTAGAACGAAACATATTTGAGGATGCGCAGAAAAGAGGAAAACACGGCGGTGGATGCATAATCGTCCAAGCACTCAAAATTTTCGCAGAAAAGAGCCGGAAGCACCATGGCAGAGGGACTTCCGTTGACCAGCACCACGATCTTGCCCTCACAGATCTTTGCCGCCGCCACGGCAGGCCGCTCGGTGTAGCTTACCGGCGTGAACAGCCGCGCCTTGCCCGGCAGCAGCCACGGCACAAAGTAACTGGAATCCAGCAAAAGCTCCGGCTTTGCAGCGGCAAGCGCTTTGCGCACACGGATCACCATGGCGGAGTCTGCCCTGTTTTTGCAGTAGCAGATGGCGTATTCCGTTTGCATTTCGGTATCGGCCTGCGCCACCTCCTGCACCAGATGTTCGGTACGGATGAGCCGCCGCAGCAGGCTCAGATTGACCCGCAGCAGGTCGGCAAAGCCTTCGCGGGAGCCGCGCAGATTGCCCTCCCCGGAAGGCTCGTCTACCGAGCGGAACTTCAGTCCCTGCACCGAGAAGGCAATGCCCTTTGCGCAGCCGTCCAGCAGTAAGACCGCCATGCCTGCCGTCATTCGTTTGATCAGATCAGCCAGATCTGTTACCGGCTCACTTTCTGCCGGAAAGGCTGAGCCGTGCAGGATCAGCTCAAAGACCTGCGGCCCGGTGCAACGCTGGCCTGCCTGCTGCGGCGGTGCCTGACGGCTGGCCGCATCCAGTAAAAGCTCCCACAAAGAATCCAGGCTTGCCATGCCGTCAAACAGCAGGATACTTCCCCTGCAATGATAAATCGTGATCTCCTTGGCATAATAATCCGCAGAGGTGCCAAACATTTTGTCCAGCACCGCAAGATTTGCCGCAAGGCTCTGTGATAACTGCCGCATCCAACCACTCCTTTGCACAGCAGTATGCCCGGCTGCAGCGGCATCCATTCCGCCAGAAACGACAGGAGGTCTTGTTACTTGAAGCTTCTGATCTGCCGCACTATCATCATTTATCTGTGCGTTCTGTTTGCCATGCGGCTGATGGGCAAGCGCCAGCTGGGCGAACTGCAGCCCGAAGAACTGGTGTCCACCATTCTCATTTCCAATCTGGCATCCATCTCCATTGAATCGGAAGAGGTGCCCATCACATCCAGCCTGATCCCGCTGTTTCTCATTGCAGCGCTGGAACTGCTGGGCTCTGTGCTGAGCTTCCGCAGCCAGAAATTCTTCAACTTTCTTTCCGGCAGACCAAAGACGGTGATCTTGGACGGGCAGATCGATCAGAAAGCCTTGCGGATGCTGCGGCTGACCACAGCTGACCTGATGGAAGCGCTGCGCGGTAAAAATATTTTTGACCCACGGGAGGTCTCCTACGCGGTGATCGAGACGAACGGCACCCTTTCGGCAGCACTGCGGCCAGAAAAAGAGCCAGCCCGTCTTGCTGACCTGCAGCTGAAGGTGACCCATACCAACGCCACCATTCCCTTTGTGCTG
>OCPQ01000989.1_pt1 | contig 14171 bp, 10 predicted proteins | sample 1538251 | NCBI WGS metagenome assembly OCPQ01 (sample SAMEA2580249, study PRJEB22360) | human gut metagenome | biome: human gut; feature: human-associated habitat; material: faeces | place: Denmark | collected 2008/2010 | reverse complement strand
GCCTTATTGGGGGCAATGGCTTCGTCTGTAGTTTGTCTAATGAATTAAATAGTAATCTAAAATACCACTCCAGCTCTTAAGATTACATTTGGATATGGAGAAAATTCTCCTGTCCGGATGGCAAAACGGCATTTACCGCTGAACTTCTTTAAGTCTTCATGTGGCATGTATTCTACTTCTGCTTCAGGAAGACCTGCCTTAATGTACTCTTCTAATTCTGGATTAAATTCTTTAATTTCGTGAGCCAGATAATACCCTTCTACCTGTACTTCATCTAAAACAGCATCTAATACCTGCTTAAATGTTGGTACTCCTGCAGTTAATACAAGATCTACTACTTCTACTCCTTCAGAAATAGGCATCCCGGCATCCCCTATCATAAATAAATCCTTATGTCCCAGGGCTGCGAGTAAATAAGAAAGTTGCGCGTTTAAAATTCCTCTTTTTTTCATTTTTACCTCCAGAAGCGCCTTATTGCGCTACAAATCAGGAACAATTGACTATTTTAAAAAATGCCACGGTAACTAAAACACATAGTTGCCGCGGCATATTCAAGCAAAATTAGTATGTCTTACTCTACTGTGTAAGGCATTAAGGATACGTGTCTTGCTCTCTTGATTGCTACTGTAAGAGCACGCTGATGTTTTGCACAGTTTCCTGTGATTCTTCTAGGTAAGATCTTACCTCTTTCAGATACGTATCTTTTTAATTTATTTACATCTTTATAATCGATTACTGCATTCTTGTCTGCACAGAAAATGCAAACTTTTTTTCTTCTGCGGCCACCTCTTCTTCTCATTGGAGCATCGCCACGATCTTTGCTATATGCCATTGATATTACCTCCTAAATTCCTTAACTCTAAATAAAAGGCAGTTCTTCTTCAATTCCCTCTGGAATTGTCATGAATCCATCGCTCACTGCCTCACTTGGGGCTGGACGGTTTGTCGGTGCAGGTGCAGCCTGTGGCTCTGGAGCACTCTGATAGCCTCCCTGCTGCTGATATCCACCTGTATAGCTGGAAGCAGCTGCCTTACTCTCCGCAAAATCCTGTTCTTCAACAACAACATCTGTTGTATATACCTTAACACCGTCACGATTGGTATAACTACCTGTCTGAATTCTTCCGGAAATGACAATCTTAGTACCCTGTTTCAGATACTTCTCAGCAAATTCACCTTGTCTGCCAAAAGCAACACAGTTAATGAAGTCTGCATCCTGATCGCCTTCTCTGCGGAATCTTCTGTTTACGGCCAAAGTATATCTTGCTACGCACGTTGCCTTCTCACCCTGTGAGTATCTCACATCTGGGTTTCTGGTTAAACGTCCCATCAAAATTACTTTATTCATGGAATTCCTCCTATTCGTTATGCATCCTGTTTAACGCATAAGTATCTCATAACTGGCTCCATGATACGAACACGACGTTCAATCTCTGCTGGACACTCAGCTGATGCATCGAATTGGATGAAATAGTAATATCCTTCTCTCATCTTCTGAATTTCGTAAGCTAATTTCTTCTTACCCCATTCATCAACGTTAGTAATCTCTCCGCCAAATTTTTCGATTAAAGCTTTAATCTTTTCAATGGCATCTGTTCTAGCGTCATCTTCGATTTTTGCATTAATAACCAGAGCTAATTCATACTTATTCATGGTCATTTGCACCTCCTTTTGGTCTTTCTGGCTCTCTTAAATATTTAAGAGAACAAGGATTTTTACACATTACAGTTGTCCATTATATCACAAAGCACTTACAAACTCAAGTTTCATTTTCAAATTTTATTATATAAAATTTTCTCTTATATTGTTTCTTTTTTGTTCATTTTGCTATTATATGTATCTTTAAAATATCTCCTATGCTGCTTATATAGTCTGATTTTTTAAACACACTCTAGTCGATATCTTGATGAATATATCCCCGGAAGTTCTTCTCTACCAGTTTTCTTGGAACCATTACCTCACGACCACAGTTCATGCACTGCAGCCTGAAATCCATTCCAACTCTGAGTAATTTCCACTCATTAGCACCACAGGGATGCTTCTTCTTCATTTTAATAATTTCTCCTACTTTAAACTCCATATTTCCCCTGCTTTCTCTTTTTTCAATTAATCTTCCTGTAAAATTCACTATAGCAGAAAATATTTTTTACGTCAAAGTCTTCTTCTTTTTCCTATTTTCGCTTTTTCTATCTTATTCTATTTTCTTTTATCTTACTTATTTTATCCCATTTTTTATCTCATCCGCTATTTGAGCTACTCTTTCCTGTTCTTCCATTATCTCATTTACTGTTTCCGCTAGAGCGTGTTTGAAAAATGCTTTCTGTTTTCTTTTACTATATTTTCTTTATATATTTATCTTATTTCAGATTTCTTTTTCTTCTAGTAAAAATAAAGAGTCCACTGCCACTGATTACGATAAATATTCCCAATGTGCTTATAATACCTATTAACATATATTCTTTTTTATGTTCTTGATATTCTTTTACCGTTTTACTATCTGTTACAAGACAAACCTTTGTGTCCCCATTATCATTAGAATCTATTACATTTCCGGCCTTATCTCTTGCGATATAACGCACTGTCTGATATCTTTTATCTGCTGTAAGTGTCTTCCGTACCATATAATTTTCATCTAAGTCTTTCGGTTTTATAATAATCTTTTTTGTTCCTTTCTGACCTAATATATCCCTGTCAGTTTCCATATATAATTCTAGTTCTTTAAATGCATAATTATCCATTACACGAATAGTAAATTCATGTTCTTTCTCTTCATAGATCTGTTTATCCAAATTGCCAATATGAACTACCGGCGGAGTCCTGTCTACAACAAACCGAAGCTCCTTTTCCTTCGTATCAGCTTGAAATGTAACACGATAATCCCCCTCTCTCTCAAAGTCTTTTTTAGCAAAATTGTAGTATTTTTCATACCAGCCATACCTTTCTGACTTTTTATCTGCTATCACACTACTTGTTATGCTACTTTCACCTATCACCTTTCTCTCTTCATTATCTTTTAAAATAACCGCCCTTGATTTCGTCTGCTTTACACACTGTTCCCTCAATTTGATTTTCGGTGCTTCTTTCAAATAATATTTATTTATCTTCTTTTTTAATGCGTGGCTTAAAATAAAATCCGCTCCCCGTTGATTCACACGGAACACCACTTTAAAATCATCCTTAATTTTATTTCCTGCCTTATCTTGTCCTTTAATTTGTAAATAGTATATTCCATCGCTATTTTCGGTCTTTTTAATATTATCCCACTGCACCTGTACTGTATTTTCACTTTCTGCTCTTTCGTAACTCCATTCTTTTTTCAAAACATTCCTATCATCTATTTTCTTTAAAGAAATCTCCACAGATTCTCTATCCAAATACTGATCTTTACATATTACCTGTGGCATTATCTTCTTTCCCTGATAAATTCCATTCTGTTTTACTCCAGCTATATGTACAGCAGGAGTCGTTGTATCTATTATAAATTCTTTAGTCTCTGCTGTTTCTGAGACATTTCCTGCCTTATCTGTACATTTTACTTGAATATGATATTTTGCCTCTTTCCTTAGCACCAGCCTGCTATAATATTTGTCTCCATCTTCCTGATATTTTACTGGTTTTTTTATAGTAATTCTACTTTTCCCATGAATTGCATCTATATTATATTCTACTTTATCTTTATCAAAATTCTGTTCCTGTATACAAAACGTAATAATTCGTTCCGTATTAAAATATGGAACTTGATCAGCCTGCTTTCCGATTCCATTTATCTGAATAGAAATCTGTGGAACGGTCTTATCAATCGTAAAATAATTCCTATCTTTCCACTCAGACTTATTTCCTGCCTTATCTGTTACCGACAGCCCTACCGAATAGTCCCTGCCATCTTCCTCGAAGCTAATTTCGCATACATAGGTACCCTGCACATTTTTCCATTCTCCAATCTGATATTTTTGATTACTTCCCTGTATATTCCACACTACCAAATCAGGTGAAAAATTCTTTTCCTTTACTGTCACAGTTGCTTTTCTTGAAAAATTATAATATTGTGTCTGATTATTCTGATTATACACCACTTCTATCTCTGGTTTTGTGTTATCTATGACAACTTTTTCGTTCAATATATTCTTCTCTGTATGCCCAGCGTTATCTTCTAAATCTGCCTGGATAGTCAGCGGATTATCTGCATCAGATTGTGAAAATTTATCTGCCTCTAATTCAATCTGTTGTCTTTTTCGATAAATTAAGTTATCTCCATCCCACATAATTGTCTTTCCCGTTTTTATTGAACTATCCTTTTTCTTTGTTGTTTTTGCATATAACTGAGTCTTGTAAATTCCTGCATAGGTGTCTTCAAATATGGCTTGAACCGGAACAGTACTATTATAATATCTTATATTCTTCTCTTTATCCGTAAAAAAAGCCCGCGGCATTTTCATTGTTATATTACTTGTCTCTTTATGTAGCTGCAATGATTCCGAAATTGCACCTTTACTCTTCACCATCTCACTTACATTTCCGCTATAATCTTGTCCATAAACCTTTAGATACCCTTTAAAATTCTCTTTTTCAGGAGATACTGTGATAGAAAACTCTGACAAATCTTTCTTTTCTCTGCTCCTGTCCTTTCTACCTGGGAAAACTTATTTATATCTATTGTTTGTTCTTCATATGGAATAAAAGCATAATTTATTCTCTCTATCCCACTAATAGCATCTTTTATCCGAATGAAAACATTCATTCTTCTTTTACTAAAATATCGGAAAAAATGGTATTTATGAAACAATAACAATGTATTTTTCTTTTTATCATCTCCATTTTCTTCTGCTTTAAAAATCAAATCTCCACTCTCATTATCAACTCCTGTATAAATAATCTCTGGTTTGTGACAATCATATGTTATCTTCAAATTTTCCTGATTTGCTACACACGCAGCACTATCAATAACCCCAAAGTTTAATGTATAATTTCCTTCAGCTTCTACCTGTATGTTTGTCTCATTAATTCTGATTCCATCCTCATAATAAGACTTCCATTGTAAGCTTTTCTCCTGGCTCTTAAAACGTTCCCATTCTTTCTCCATAACCATTCCATTTGAATAAAACATTTTCCCCTCTAAAGAAAAATTTATCTTATTAAAATTTTCTTCCTGAATTTTAATTGTAATCTGAGGAGCATTTTGAAAATACTGTCTTTTTCCTATCTTTTTCACTGCATTCTGGTTAAGAATCACACTTGTTATCAATGGACTCTTTGTATCAACGGTATAGAGTGGACTTTCATAATATCCATTATAAATACACCTTTCTGTCTCGCTACTCTTTTCAGCTGTCATAACATTCCCAGCTTTATCTGTACAATGTATCATAAGTTTATAATGGCCATCATCGAGATTTGTAACAGAATATCGCATTACTGTTTTAGAATTTTTCTCTTGCTCTCCTTTTTCTAATTCTTGTTTTTCTGGCTCCTGCTTTATTTTTTCTGTTATTTCCTCCCATGATTCTTTGTTCTGTTCTATTTTCCCATTTAGACCATATTTTACACGATATAACTTTAATTCTATATTTTCCGCCTCTAAATTCATATCTTCAATGCAAATATCAATCGAATTTTCCCTTTTCATAAATAATTCATTTCCAGAAGAAGTAATTTTTTCTCCGTTACTCTTTAATTTTTTATTTATATTTGCCGGTGAGGATTCCGCTTCCATAACGTTAATAATGCCTTTATAATCAACCGATAGCTCTGGCGCCGACTTATCTATCGTAACGTCTGTACTCTCTATCCCTTCCTCTCCTGTCTGATTGGATACTCCTTTATTGCCTGCCAGATCAGCGCAATCAAGAATAAACTTCCATTTTCCTTCTACAGCAAAATCAAACGAAATTTGATGTAAGTTTCCTTTTTTAGTATGTGTCCATGCCAAAATGTCTAACATACCATCATTACTTTCAGCTTCATTTTCTTTGACTGCTTCCCTCGCCCTATCATCTAATGGCATCGCCTGGATATGTATACTATCTAAATCAAGGTATTTTTCCCTTATATCTATCATTCCTTTTACTGACGTATTGTAATAACATTCTTCATCTATATTGTATGTTGTATCTGTATCGCATTTTTTATCGGTATTATATATTTCATCTGTATTATAAGTTTCACTGACAGATTTCTTCGCAAATCTTATTCCTTCCTTCTTTTTATCTGCTTTCTCAAGCTTTAATCCTGCTATCTCCGGACATTTTTTATCAATCACCAGCTTTTTACTTTTGAAAGTTCCTGATAAAATATTTCCGTAATTTTCTACCGCTCCTTTATCTCCAATTAATGGCATTCCCCATCTATTTATATATTCCAGATACAAGCTATACACTTTATGTCTGTTTTTTTCTGTCTCAAAAGAAAGTGTTTTTTGATAGATTGGATTGTCACTAGCTTTTCTTTCAAACTCCCCTTGTTCATACTGTCTAACCTTATTAAAACCTTCTTGGTCAATACCACTTTCCTTCTCTGAAACCTGGAATAAAAATGACTCTTTTTCTAAGTCAGAATGAAACGTATTTTCCTCCACACCTATGGTAAATGTCCTATTATCCTTACTAAAAAGATATTGTGCAAATTCTCCCGTTCCCCCAATCCATCCTTTTGACTCTAAATATAGTTTTGGACTTTTTTCCCCTATGTCACCAGCAGTATTATCCATAACTTCTGTATCTTCATCAATTGCCAATTGTGTGATTACAGCTGCTTCTACGTAGTATGTTCTATATGTATAGATGCTTCCAACTCCCACAAAAGCTAATACAATTAATTTAAAATAAGCTTTATTCGTTATCTCATTTTTCCCCTTGTCTCCTATTCGTCTCACTCTTTTTCTCTTTATTTTATTTCTCACATGAGCTACTTTCTTTTTCAAACCACTTATTAGTATTACATATACATTCGCTTTTACAAAATACAATATTGCCGCCAGAAAAAAGCAACTGCATACTATCATCCCTAACACCGCACCTTTTTCCAGATAGCTTATCTTTTGTAATAGTCGTGTATTAAGTTCCTCCTGCATCCCTCACATCCTCCTTGTCTTTAAAACTATCTGCTATCTCTATCTTCTGCTTTGCCTCATTCATAAATTGATATAGTTCTTCCATTTGTTTTTTCTCCTTTATAAAATACTTTGTTCTCTCTTCTATTTTTTCTAATTCTTTATTTAACATTTTTTTATTTATTGAACTATCCTTTAAGAACTGCTCTGCATAATTCATAATTTCTATGGTAATCTCCCGTGAAATTAAATATGCTGCTGCAAGGTCTGATTTTGTACTTTTTTGTGTCACTTCAAATTGATTTAGAGAATGGAGCGTTTTATAAAAGTCCATAAAATCTCCTGTTCCTCTTTCTCCACTTTGATCTGTTCCATTAAGCAAAAATGTATTATAATAATTAGCTATCTTTGCATATAAACCTGCTCTTTTTCTCTTTTGCTTGCCAAACGCTTCATTCTCATCTTGCGAAGTCATCGTATCAATAGCTTCACAAAACCATTTTTCTGATGCTCCTTTTCCCGTTATATTTCCCATATCATAGAAATATCCCAAGCCTAAAGCATAACTAAATTCTGCATATCCCAACGCATTGTGTTTTTGAAAAATCTCTATTACCGTCCCTTCTTCACAGACAGAATTTATAAGATCAAGTAATATTACTGCATCCTCTATCTGAAAATGATTTAGACGAATAAAATACTTTATCATGCTCTGATAAATCAGTTTTTCCTCTGGTATAAGTTCTAATGCCAGCTTATAATATTGACTGGCTTCCTTTTTATCTTCACTTTTTTCTGCTATGTTTATATATCTTACAACTGCTTCTTCCTTATAACAAAATGATACCTTTTTACACCCTATGCAAAACATCAAAGATAACTGTCCTACCATCATAAAAATCAAAAACTTTATTATTTTCCTTCTCTCGTTCTCCTTTTCTTTCTGCTTTTTATAATCTATTTGCGATAAAGCGTAGGCAAGTTCTCTGCAATTCTGATACCGTTTTTCAGGCTCTGATTGTATACATTTTAAAAGAAGGCTTTTCATTTCTAAAGATATATGTTCTCCCCAATATTTCTCCGGATATATCTTATAGGGCGGCTTTTCCGGGTTATATCCCGTTAATAAGCTATAAAGCGTGACTCCCAGGCAATAAATATCCGTCCTCGCATCTGTCTGCCCCATACCTCCATATTGTTCTGGTGCTGCATAGCCTTTCGTTCCAAGATACATTGCATCACAAGCCGTATTCTTATAACAATATTCTCGGGCCGTCCCAAAATCTATAAGAACTAATCTTCCCGTTTTTTTTAATATAATATTCTCTGGTTTTAAATCTCGATAAATAATTGATGGCTTTTTCGAATGAAGATAAGAAAGAACTTCACATAACTGTTTGCCCCATATTAAAATCTCTTTTTCTTCAATCCGCCCTCTTTCATTTAAAATCTCTTTTAATGTTTTTCCCTCAATAAACTCCATTACCATCCAAATAGCATCTTTTTTCTCTATAATGTCAACAATCTTTGGAAGTCCTGGATGATCCAATCTTTTTAAAATATCCGCCTCTACTATTAGCTTCCTGCTTATCATTTCGTAATTCTCGCAATATTCCATACTTATTTCTTTAACCGCCCATTTTTGCTTTAGTCTTTCGTGTACTGCCAAATATACTGTACTCATTCCCCCTTGTCCGATTATCGATAGAATTCTATACTTTCCATCTAGCACAAAACCTGCCTTTAACATCTCCCCATCACATCCGTCAAAAAAGTATTAATCTATTTCCATTCTCTACTCCGCTTTCCTCTAATTTAAAATCAAGAGGTAATATTCGTTTGTTTTCTATACATGCCAGATAGAGTTCCAGATCTATCTGTTTCTCACAAATAATGCTTTCCTTATCCCGTATTACATCATATATTTCTTTTATGATATCTCTTATCAATGCCGTTTCTTCACATTTAAACTCATACCACTTTCCTACACCTGCAACAAAAACATCAACATATACCATCGGCAACTCCCCTATTCAGTACTTCTTTTATCTTTTCCCGGCGTTCATAATCATTATGTACATTCAAGGCCAATGCTGTTTGAAATTCTAAAATTCTCTCTCCATAATAAGCAATGCCACGTCCCGGAATCTCCGCCTTAGGAAATACAGAAATTTGTATTACATCAAAAACTTCTGTATAGGCATACTTATCCTTCATATATAAACAGATTTTTGTTTTAAAAAGCTCTGCTATTCTCATAGAAATATACATTCCAGAAAATGATTCTATCGAAATCATTACTTTTATTCCTAACTTTTCCCCCTCTCGTAATATCAAATACAGACTATCATCATATCTCTGATATGTTTCCTCACAGAATTCAACAAACCCGTCCACTATAATTAAAATCAGCGGAAACTCTTCTTTCTCATTTTCTATTTGATTTAGTGAAACGTTATCTTCTTTTCCAACATCTCTTTTATCTTCATTGCTCTTATTTTTATATTGCTTAAAATTACCTCCTGAAAATTTCTTTTTTCTTTTTTTCATTTCTTTTTTTATATTTTCAAATAATTCTTCTACTTTATCCTCTTCTTCCTCTTTTATAACCTGTTTTACCTGGGGCATTAAATCATATATGTCCATACCACTTCCATTGAAATCCAACAGATATAAACATACTTCTTCTGCTGTACTCTCTTTTAATAATGAAAATAGAAATGTTTGAAAAAAGGTACTTTTACCAGAAGCACTTCTGCCACAGATAGCTATGTGTCCGCTTTCCATAAGATTTAAGGAAAATATAGACTGTTCCTGATTTTCGGGATCATCAAAAATACCGACACATACTTCCAAGTTCTTATTCATGTCAACTCTTTGCCTTTTCTCTTTTAACTTTTTATTCATTTCTTTGTGAATCTCATCTAAATATATATACTTCGACAATGGTTCCAGCCATAATTTTCTTCCCTCTTGATATTCCTTTTCTTTTGCAAAACGTATAATATACTGTTTGATTGCCTGCAATTGTGTTATCTTTTTCTCTCTGTTCTTCTCAGCATTCTTTCTTCTTTTATATATGGTTCCATCTGTTTGAACCAGACATGCTGCCACTTCCGTATCCTCTTGCTGAAATAAAGCCCCGCTCCAGCCTGCTTGGAACAACTCATATACTTCATTATTCCCTACCTGCAAGTATCCTCTTCCTGTTTGTGTAATCTGGCAGGCATCCATGTTATGAAGCATATCCATGCTATCTTCCCTTTCCTGCACTTTAAGACAAATTCGGAATCTTGAATTACTCCATATCTTATCGTCAACAACACCTCCTGGTTTTTGAGTTGCCAGCAGCAAATGAACACCTAAGCTCCTCCCTACTTGAGCAACACTAATTAATTCCTGCATAAATTCCGGCTCCGCCTTTTTTAATTCGGCAAACTCATCAATAATAATCAGTAAATGAGGAATTGGTTCGTTTACACTTCCCGAATTAAACAACCTTGTATAATCATTAATGTTATTTACCTTACATTCTTTAAATATTCTTTGCCTTCGTTTATTTTCACTTTTTATTGATACCATTGCTCTATATGCCTGCCCATCTGATAAATTCGATATTTTTCCTGAAATATGTGGTAATTCAGAAAATAGCGCTGACATCCCCTCTCCTTTATAATCAATTAACAAAAAGCACACCGCTTCCGGACTAAAATTCACTGCCATGGATAAAATAAATGTCTGAAGTACTTCACTTTTCCCTGAACCTGTCGTTCCAGCCAATAAACCATGCGGTCCATGATATCGCTCATGTATATCTAAATAAAAAGGTTCATCTCCCGCTTTTTTACCTATTAAAACCTTTGCACTTTCAAAAATTCTATTCTTTTCCCATCGCTGTTTTATATGTAATTCTTCTATCGTGTGCACATCATACATTCCTAAAAAATCAACAACTTCTGGTATACCAGCCTTTTCTTCAATTTCCATCACTTTTATTCCTGAAATACTCCTTATTAATTTCTCCGCAATATTTTTTTCCGTATAATCAAAATTTATTTTCTCTTTCTTCTGACTGTGCCTTTCTATCTCATACCGCCCAGTAAATCCCCCATTTATTTCCAATACCATTTTACATGTATTCGGCAATTTTTTTCTCATCGAGTCCAGCCATACAACTGTCAATCCATATTCTTTTCCTCTATCTAAAATATATTTAGAAAACATTTCTCCTTCCAAAAATTGTTCTTCTGCAACAAATAAAATATAATGTGGCAAAATTTTTTCTGACTTATCGGATATGGATACCTCTTCTCTTTCTTTAAAAATCTGCAACAAATCATAGAATAACCGCCTCGCTTCTACCTCATTCCCTGCAATAAATCGCTTTTGTCTATTGGCATCCCATATATGCGGAAGCCACCTGCAAAAATCCCATTGCTGCGATTGAATAACCTTATTTTTGTTATAAATACATCCTATCTTTACTTCCGTATAACAATTACACAACGCAATCTGTAAAATAATACTTCTTACAAGTTCCATTCCTGCTATCGTATCTTTTGTTATGATTCCAATCTGACTATACCTTCCCATGTCGAGTAACACAGGAATCTGATGTAGAATCTCATAATGTTCCTTTATCTTTTTTGCTTCCCGCCATAGAATATTTTCCTCATCGCCAAACACTTCCTCAGGAAATTCTATTTTCATAGGAAACTCAACGTCACCTATACCAATTCTGTACATTAAAAAATCTTTATGATATAGATTTCGATTCCATAAATACATATCTAATAATGGGCTATCTAAATAAGTATCTGCCCGTAAATATCTACTTTGTAAAACCTTATATACCCGTTCATACTGCACTTTGATATATTCACTTTTTTTATTCAAATATCTCCTATAAGCCAGTCGCTCTTTATTAACTTTCTTCTGCTGTTCTCTTTTTTCATACTTTCTCGAAATCATAAGCCATAAAATAGAACATACCGCTGACATCACTGCCATAAACAGTCCAGAATATACATATATTCCTGCCTGATTCTGCTCTGATTTCATTCCATAAATTAAAAATAAGTTCATTCCTAACATTGGAAACATCAGATTCATGATAGTACCTATATCCATAAATATAGATTTTTTCTCCTGTACATCCACTTGGGGCGGTGCATCAACTTTTAATGATACTTTTTTTAATTCTTCCATTACTCTCGGTGCCCTGTGAAAAGTTATCTCTCTTTTTTCCTTCTTCCTAACATCCTCTTGTCCCTTTATCTCATTTTCTAATATTACTTCTTCCAAATAATCTGATACTATATTTCTCTCACCAGCTTCTACTGCTATATAGTTCTCAAAAAATAACAAATATATAGTTCCAATACATATAACATCACCAAACTCTAATTGCTGCTTTTTCTCTAACAAAATTTCATTAATATATATTTCTATATTCCCACATTTCTCTATGAACCATTTGCCATACTCATATGAAATACCCATACTATTTTTTCTATTAATGGCTTTCTCCATCATTATGAATATATTTTTCTCTTTTATTATCCGACAATCTCTAAGTTTATATTTCTTATATATGCTCCAGTCATTCCTATATCGTATAAGCTGTATATAAAGATCCTTCCCACCTACCGATAGTTCATTCTTTCTCCCTATTGACAACTTGTAAAATATTCCTTCATCACTTTTCCGTTTTCCCATCTGAAAAAATTCTTCTGTTTTCAAATGACAACAGTCTGTTTCCTTGATAAACCATTCTCCAGATATATTTTTAAACTGTAAAAATACTGTCCTTTCCAAAGAGAAATCATCTTTAGGTAATAATATATGACACTCTGCTCTCTTACCGCTGACAAGCTGTGTGCGTTTCATCCTGCTTTTTCCGTATATAAAAATTAAAAATCTCATAGCTTCTTTACTCCTAAAGTGGTATACTATTTAATCAAATAAAAAATAAAGGAGCTGCCTCATGATAGCAAAAGATGATATTGTTATAAGAAAAGCTATTTTGCATATTTTAGACACCAATCGCGGAGAATGTATTCTTTCTAATACTCTCTTAGATCCAGGGCCAGATTTACATGATTTTATTCGAAACCATATTTATAAAATTGTTTCCAGCGATGATACCAAAAACTGTGAATTTGACCCAGAATATTCTCCAATCTATTCCATCTTAGAAACATGGGATGAATCAGATGAAACTTCTTTCATTGAAACCAGTCAGGCCATTGCAAATAAACTCTATGTTGCCATGGGAGAAGGATTAGATATACCCGCTGCCGATTTATTATTCGTGACCTTTCAGGCAGAAGGAATTATCTATCTTGCCCTTTTAAAAATGAATTACAAGGAAAGCTATACGCATGAAATCACCGAGATTCCTGATAATCCTGTTATTAATACAGACATCATCAAAACACATTCTCTGCTTCCTTCTGCAACTTCAAGAATACCTGAGGCCGTAGTTATTAATTTATCCGATTATCACATAAAGCTTTTGGAGAAAAAGTATGAGATAAATGGTGAGAAAGCTTATTATTTATCGGAAAACTTTCTTGTCTGCCGTACCAGTATTCCTCCAAAAAAGAAGTTAAATATTCTTACTCGTGTTATTAATAATATTTCTAATAAATACGATGGTGCCGATTTAAAAACAAAGATGGATACAAAAAGTGCTCTTCAAAAAGAATACGTTGATAACAAATCTTTCGATATAGAAGAAATAGGTAATAAACTTTTCGGAAAAAGTCCAGAAAAAAAATCAGAATTTGATGAAAAAATGGAACAGTACGACTTACAATATGATAACTTTACTGTCACCAATGAAAGTACTGTAAAGAAATTAGAAAAGCAGGTCATGGTAACTGATAGCGGAATTGAAATATCTATTCCAATGGAAACTTATAACAAACTGGCTAACTTTGAAGTTCAAACAGATGTAACTGGTAAATCAACGATTATCATAAGAAATATTGATAATCTTGTTTTAAAGTAATATTACATTCAGAATAAACTTTATAAACATATTAGATTCTAAATAAATATTACATTGATACTTCCACAATTATTACACTACTGTTTTTAATATTATTTACTTGTAAATATT